>Ga0366819_10139_pt1 | contig 39582 bp, 29 predicted proteins | sample TotcelFGM3001N15_FD_207091 | JGI IMG/M metagenome (GOLD analysis project Ga0366819, IMG submission 207091) | Enriched cells from coal bed in the Powder River Basin, Montana, United States - Total cells FGM rep3 HSBNCT.FGM.300.1.N15 ... | reverse complement strand
TTGTTGGCCCATGACGAGCGAGGCGACGGTCACGATCAACAGCAGTAATGGCACCAAGGACAACATGGCGTAAAACGCCAATGCGGCGGCCATCTGCATGCAGCGATCTTCCGAAAACTCTCGATACGTTTTTTTCAGCAGATCCATACGAGCCGTCCTCATAGAAAGTTTTGTTCCAGGTTTGGTTCATTCTAGATTCGAATGTCCTGCCGCGGCTCCTTTCGCGGTGGGCGACGCCAGTCTCCGAACGATCTTGGACGAACTACTAGCGCCGAGTCCGTCGAAAAATGCAAAGAGGATGCCGGACGTCGCCGGAAGGAAAAAAATGACGCTGGTGCCCCGCAGAACCCGGGAGACTGGAGGCAGCTCAACCACTCTGGCTGCTGGGAAACCAAGTCCTCGCGCGTTCAGCCTGGTGGCGGCCGGCCGGCTGGATCCGCGGCCTCTGACGACCCACCGTTTTCCGCTGGACGAACTGCCGCAGGCACTGGAGATGAGCGTCCGGCGTCCGGCCGGATTTCTAAAAGCCTTGGTTATTTCTAATGACCGGCCCCCGCGGGCTCGAGGAACCCCATGACTGCGAGCGCTGCAAGCCTGATGAACCGTGCGACAACGGGTTCTAAGAAGCGTCCGCCGAACGCGCGGAGCGGAGCCACGCCCAGCGCACTGCATGCCCCGCAAACTTGCCAAGCGTTGGAAGCCGGCACAGCCGTGTTCTGTCAGAAGCCCCTGGCGCGCACCGCCGACGAGACGCGGCAAGTGATCCGCGCCGCGCGGCGCGCGGACCGGATCCTGGGCGTCGACCTTTCCTACCGGTTCGTGGACGGCGTCCCGCAGATGCGTGAACTGGTCCGCAGTGGCGAGTTGGGAACGGTCTTTGCCGCCGACCTCGTCTTTCATAATGCCTACGGGCCGGACAAGCCGTGGTTCTACGACGTGCGCCAATCGGGCGGCGGCTGCTGGTCGATCTCGGCACTCATCTGGTGGATCTGGCCCAATGGACGATGGGCTACGAACGCGTCGAGGCCGTCACGAGCCGGCTGTTCCACGAAGGCCGGCTGATCGAGTTCGGCGGGGGGCAAACCGGCACCGTCGAAGATTTCGCGCATGCCTCCTGGGTCGCGGATGCGGGGGCGGCCATCCGCTTGGCTTGTTCCTGGCGTTTGTCCGCCGGCTGCGACGCGGTGATCGAGGCGGGTTTCTACGGCACCCGCGGAGCCGTGCGGCTCCGCAACCTGGACGGGTCGTTCTATCGTTTTCTCGTGGAGCGGATGAACGGGACCACATGCCAACCGATCGCGACACCGCCGGAGGACTGGGGCGGCCGTTGCTTGGCCGACTGGTGCCAGCGGCTGGCTCGCAGTCCGCAGTACGATCCGGACCTGGAAACCGTGGCCGGGGTCGCGGAAGTGCTGGACCGATGTTATGGACGGGCGTAGGAGGCGGCAACGATGACCGGGACAACTTCCCGCTTGCAGATCCTCATGAGCACCGATACCGTGGGAGGCGTTTGGACGTATGCCCTGGAACTGGCGGAGGCCCTGGCCGCGTACGACGTCTCGATCTCCCTGGCGACGATGGGAGCGCGGCTGACGGCCGATCAACGTCGCAACGCCGCTCGGCTCGACAACGTGACGGTCTTCGAGAGCCAGTATCGTCTGGAATGGATGGAAGATGCCTGGGACGACGTCGCCCAGGCCGGGACGTGGCTTTGGGAAATCGCTCGCGACACCAAGCCCGATCTGGTCCACTTGAATCATCTCGCTCACGGCGCTTCGCACTGGCACGCCCCCTGCCTGGTCGTTGCTCATTCCTGCGTCCTGTCGTGGCACCAGGCCGTGCGCGGCTTGCCCGCGGGGACGGGAGTGGGGCCTCTATCGCGAGATCGTCAAGGGCGGTTTGCGGGCCGCCGATCTGGTCGTCGCCCCGACCCGGGCAATGCTCGACATGTTGCAGCAATCCTACGGGACACTGGGATGTTGGGGTCGAGCATTCAAAATTCAATTTTGACCGATAGAGGGTTCAGCCATGGAGCGAAGCCGTGATCGGCCAAAATTCAATTTTGAACGCCCGACCCCTAAGGCTGAGCCGAGAGGATCAAACGATGCACTTTGTGATGTTCTATCATTCCTTGGTTTCCGATTGGAATCACGGCAACGCCCACTTCCTGCGTGGCGTAGTCCGCGAGCTGCTGGCCCGCGGCCATCGGGTGGACGTGTACGAGCCGCAACACGGCTGGAGCTTGGCCTGTCTGCTGCACGCGGAGTTCTACAACCGCCAGCGTTACACGTTAAACGTAACGCGTGCCGACATGATTCGCGCCGGTTACAGCCCCAGCGTGCGGCTTTTCGTAGCGGCGGCTTGCGGAACGCCGATCATCAGCGATTCATGGCCCGGCTTGGATGAGTTCTTCGAGCCCGGCAAAGACTTGCTGGTCGCGAGCAACGCCGAACAGACGGCATCTAACTTGCAGGCCGTTCCGGAGCAGCAGCGGCAAGCGATCGGCCGGCGAGCACGCCATCGCGTGCTCGCGCGCGGCACACCTCCGCACATCGTGCGGCAGAGTTGGAGAGTTATGTGGACGAAATGGTTTCCATGAAGACATAGCTTTAGGAGAAAGATCATGGCCGAAGCCAACAAAACGAGAGATGGAAGATCTCTGGTTTCTGTACCAGGAAGAAACGGCGGAAGGCGAAACAAGCCGCTTCTCGAAATTCGTTAGAAGCGGCTCTTGACGTGCTCGTCGAAAAACGCTCGACGCCCGTTTCGGGCGTCGAGCCGCTTCCATGGCTGGATTGCTCTAACAACATCGACGATTCGTTCGTCGATGTTCTGTTCTGCGTAAGGCAGAAAATTCCTAGGGGTTCGACTGAGCCTTGATGGCATTTTCCATCTTCTGCAGAACTTCGTCGAGGCTGGAACGATGTTGGTTCCAGGCGTTCGCATCCGCCGATTTCACCTCGCCCAGTTTATCGTCGACCTGATCTCGATACGACTTGATCTCGTCGATCTTTCGCTTCAGTTCCGTCTCCCGCGCTCCTTCCGCGTCATCGGCTTGCTGTTCTAGACGTTCAATCGTCTGATCGGCTGCCTGGATCCGTCCCTCAATGCGGGATACATACTGGTCTCGGTTCTGCTCGACCGAGAATTCTTGGCGGGTCTCCCGCGCCTCGCGGCGAGCCTCCTCCGTTTCTCGCTGCTCTTCCTCAATCCGCCGCGCTCCTTCCTGCCGAGCCTCCTGCACGTCCCGCCAATCATCGCTGGTTTGGTTGCCACGATAGCCGCGGCCTTCGCGCGCTTCCCGCCGCTGTTCCGCGACCTCTTGCCGCGCTTCCTGTCTCGTCTCTTGCGTTTCCCGCTGCTCCTCGCGAACTTCTTCTTCTGCGTCGCTGACGTCTCTTTCGGAAACCGACCGCTGGCAGCCCAGCGACCAACCCGCCACCAACGCGACCACTACCACACCGCTCGGTTTTACCCAGTTCCACATTTTCCACCTCCTGTGAATGCAAAAAGATTCGTTTCTCGATGATTCCCCACGATGGGCATCACCGAAGGACACGCAATCGAGTTTGCAAACATCGTGCCAATGGCCCGGCGATTATGGAAAGAAGATTAAGCCGCGAGATGCGGGATCGGAGATGGTGACGAAGATGGGGTGCCAGCCGAGGATGACATCTGACTCGTAGCTGTCGCGGGTATAAATCATCCTGGCGATGTTAAACGTGAGTGCCTTGTGCCCGGTGTAGTCGTAACCGGGTCCTTTCAGCGGCAGAGCGGCCTCGATCGTATAGACGCCGGCTTCGCGGTCCAGAAACACCGCTACGTCCACGCCATCGCGGTTATCCTTGGCCGCTTGAAAGCCGCGGAAGGCTCCAAAAGCGTTGATGTCGTACTGTGCGAACGGTGGCTTCTCCTCGCCCGCGGCGGCCAGCGGGCCAAAGGCGACCTCGATCCCGCTCTCGCGCCAGATGTGCGTGCCGGTGAGGGTTTCCTTCGGCGACTGAGCCCAGATCGACCCAACCTGGCGGCAGACCAGGCCCAGATAGAGCGTGTCGCCGCACCGCAACACGCGCCCCGAGGTCTCGTGGGGCGACCGCCGCAAGGTGTCCCGCTCGGTGAAGTCCGCCAGCGAGAGTCCTTGTTCCCAGGCGGGTTCGTCCAGCATGCCGTCGACCTTGGGGGCGCTCGCGAACGACGGCGCCCATGCCATCTTGCCCAAGATCTGCTCGAACAGCTGCACGCGAGCTTCGAGAGGCTGCGGCGGCAGATTCTCGTGCAGGATCGCTTGGGACCGGGCGACGATCTCTTCGACGCCCGCCCGGTCGAGCCGCGCCAGATCGGCCGAGCCGACGGCCTGGCCGCGGATCGTACGCAGCAAGTCGGCGAAGCCGCGAGTGTAGTTGTTCACGTAGCTCACGCGGAGCCCCAGACGCACGTCCATGTAGTTGTCGTCGGGCGGCACCGTGCGTTCCTGGTCGAAGTAGCGGATCGCCTCGTCGAGCCGGGTTGCGTCGTCGCGCACATAGAAAGCCAGCAGCGCACGGTTCACGCCCTCGCCTTGGAATTCCCAATGGAGGCGATGCGCGGGGCCCGTGGCCTGGGAGAACAGCTCGTGAGCGCGAAAGTATCGCAGCACTTTCGCCAACCGCTCCTGCACAAGCGGATCATCCTTGGTCAACATCGTCGCCCGTTCCAGGAGCGAACGTTCCGATGCGAGGTCCTCCTCGGTGTAGAGAGCCGGCTCCTGCCGCGGCAGGTCCGCCAGCGTGATGTGCTGGTGTGCCGTCGCGAACCGGTCTTCGAAATGCTGATAGAACAGATACATCGGCTCGGCCGCGTCGCCGAACATATCTTCGCAATACTGCCGCAACAGCCCCTCGACGTCCTGTGCGGGGTCGGCCAGCAGCTGCGTGAGGATCCAATATTTCGGTCCGTCGAGATACCAATTCTCGCCGGGGGAGTACTCGATGTACGCGCCAATCATGCGATGCTCCGCGGCCCACTGCAAAAATTTGCCGTATTGCCGCAGATAGCTGCGCGGCGATACGCCGGAGAAGCACCAATCGTGGATCATCCACGCTGCGCCCAGACTGCTAAAGGTCTCGATCCGCTGCCGCTCCGCGTCCCACGCCGCCGGTTCGACAAACCGGTACGTCTTGGTGACCACTTTGACCACGATGTTCGGCTCGATTCTCATCCCCACCGGCGGCGTGCGGGCGTTCGAGTACAGAAGCGAGGTGACCAGCAGGCCAGGAAATTCCTGCTGGCACCGCCGCGCCACTTCGTTGAGCAGGGTGTAGTACAGGTTGCTGTACGAGCCGCCATGCCGCTGCAACGAGTCCTGGCACGCCGGGCACTCGCAATCGAAGCTGATGTCCATCATGCCCATCGAGACGTAAGCCATGCCGGGCCGCGCCTTCTTCATCTCGCGGATGTACTCCATCGCCAGATCCGGCAAGGCCGGGGCGGACAAACAGGGATTCCAGATCCGTGTGCCCAGGTTCCCGGGCACGCGCCGCTGTCCGGCTCGCATTTCGTAAATCTCGGGATGCGACGTTGCGTACTTCTCGGGCGGAAAAATGTTCGCCAGATTATGGTTGCTGGAAATCGCAAGCCGGCCAGCGGTGGGGTTCATCCGCACCCACTCGGCGTTCCGCTTCCAATACGGCGCAAGCCACGAGGTGGCGAATACCCGAGGACGGAAGAAATCGAGCGATTCGACGGTCATCTCCCGCTGCGCGGGGCGACTGGTCCAAATTTCGTCCGGAGCATAGAAGCGGATCCCCGCCACGCGGTTCAGGAATTCGCTGGTCGCTGCGCCCAATTCGCCGGCGACGACCACTGCGTCGCCCTGCCGCCGCAGGAGAATCGCCCCCGGATGCTCGTCCAGGCGGCGCTTGTCGGCCTGGCTGAGGAACCGTGTGTTGCCCACGGCCACCACTTTTTTGCCTTCGGGTAGAGCTTTGCCGTCGTCGCGAAGGACGGGGAACTGCGGGGCCGCGGTGCGATCCACCGAGGCGCCAGCCTGGTATGGCTCCGCCGTCTCGGCTCCTACGTAGTATCGGAGCAGATAATATTGAAGCGTTGCGGCCGAGGCCCCGGGACCTTCGAGAAGGACCGTGGCTTCCGGTGTCAGCACGAGGGCCTGCGTCTCAGCCGCGGCGGTTCCCGCCAGACAGGCCACCGCCAGAAACGAGACGAGGATCCTATCGAAAATGCGATTCATGGCCAAATTCCTAGTGCTTGATGCCGCGTGCGCCTATTCAAGGCGTCTGCTCGGAAACGGAACGGCGTGCCGTCCGGCACGGTTTACCAAATCGCCCGGGAGATAGCGCCGCCACAATGATTTCGACGATTGTCACTTTCGCCGAGGGGATTTGTCAATCAGCGTTAAATGCCATCTCGCCTCATGTCCCCACGGCGAAGCCCAAGTCAGCCCATTCCATGTTTCGGGCATCCCTGCCGCCGCTGCCGTTCCCGGCAATGGTCGGCTTTATTGAGCGAATGTCAGTTCGTCCGCTGCCGCGCGGACGGTTCGGGTTAATTGTCGCTGCGCGCAAGCAAAGGCAAACCACCCTCCCAACGTTGCTTGACGAAGCAGTAGTCCCGGCAGCTTGTCCAGCAGCCCGGAAGCCGGGGCGCAGTCGAGAGGATTGCATGAATGTTATCTGTACTTACATTGCAAGTTAAAGGACAATCAACCTCGGACACAGGACCGATGCCCCCTCATGAAACGAAGGAACTCCTCGTGAGCCGTCACCTTTCTGAACTGATCGTGATGGCCGGCGCATTCAGTTGCCTGGTCACCCCGGCCTGGGCCGCGGGCTCTTTCGATTCACAAAACAGCAGCGGCAACTGCGTTGGATGCGACGATTTCCGCGCGCTGCCTTGCACATTGCCCGACCGGACGGACGGCCACGGTGAAAACACGCCGTCCTGGACCTCGCCCGAAGGCTTTCTCTCGGCGGAAGGCGGCGGGGGCGACGTCGGATGGCCGGCCGTGCGGCCCGAGGCTCGGCCCGGCGCATACTGGTGGTGGCCCGGCAGCGCGGTGACCAAGGAGGACCTGACCTGGAACCTCGAGACCTACCGCCGGGCGGGCTGGGGCAATATGGGCGTGATCGGAATCTACGGCGTCAAAGGCGAGGAAGACCGGTTCATCGATATCTTCTCGCCCAGGTGGTTCGAGATGTTCAACCATGCCGTGGCCGAGGCCAAACGGCTGGGGATGCACATCGACCTGACACCCAGTTCCGGCTGGCGGATGGGCGGGCCGCACGTGACGCCGGAATTCGGAGAGCAGAACTTCGTGGTGGAGAACGGCCGGATCGAGGCGCGGCCGAACAACGCCAAGGTCAAGCGCGCGGGCCCCGGTGGGGAGGGACTGACCGTCAATCCCTATTCCCCGGCAGCGGTCGCGTTGCACCTGGACTGGATGGACAAGCACTTTGCCGCGGGCAGCGGCGCCGCCCCGCGCGCCTTTTACTACGACTCGTTCGAAAACCCGGGAAACTGGTGTCCCGAGTTTCTCGAGTCCTTCCGGCAGTTGCGAGGGTATTCTCTGGAGGAACACGCCGAGGCCCTGGCCGGTCGCGGAGATGCAGTCCGAGTCCGGCGCGTCGTCTGCGACTATCGCGAGACGCTTTCGCAGGTGTTGCTCGCCCGCGTCGAGCAGATCGTCCGCTGGGGAAACCAGCGGGGCAGCGGTTTGCGGATGCAGGCCCACGGCGCGCCGGCCAACCTGCTCGACATGTATGCGGCCGCCTCGATTCCCGAGACGGAAGTGTTTGGGGCCAGCCAGTTCAGCATCCCCGGCTTTCGTCGCGAGCCGCAATGGATCCGGCCGGACCGGCAGAGCGACTTGGTCAACCGGTTCGCTTCCTCGGCCGCTCACGTGGCGGGGCGTGAAGTGGTGATTTCCGAAAGTTTCACCTGGCTGCGAAACCACTACCACACGGCGCTGTCGCACATCAAGGCCGAGGCGGATAAGCTGCTCTTGAACGGCATCAACTGTATCTATTACCACGGGATCTGCTACGCTCCCAAAGAGACCTCCTGGCCCGGCTGGCTGTTCTATGCCTCGACCCAGGCCAATGCTCGGAATTCGATCTTCCGCGACGTGCCGGCGTTGAACGCCTACATCACCCGGTGCCAGAGCGTGCTGCAGGAAGGAACGCCGCACAACGACGTGCTCCTCTATTGGCCGATCTACGATCTGTGGATGAGCGGCGGCGAGCGGGAACAGCGTTTCTCGGTACATCATCCCGATTGGATCGAAGCGGCCGCGTGCGGAGAAGCCGGCCGCTGGATGACCGAACATGGATACACGTTTGATTTCGCTTCGGATTCGCAAGTGCGGGGCACCCGGAGCGTCGGCCGAATACTCCGCACGGGCGGCCCCAGCGAATATCGCGCGCTGCTGGTGCCGGCGGCGAAATTCATGCCGATCGAAACCGCCCGACACCTGCTGGGGCTGGCGGAAGCCGGTGCCACGGTGCTGGTCTGGAAACATCTTCCCGACGACGTGCCAGGCTGGCACGGCCACGCCGATCGGAAACAGCGGCTGGCTGACCTGCTCGCGGCGTTTTCGCACGACAAGGCATCGGGAGTGCAGACGGTGGGCAAGGGAAAGCTGGCCGTCGGCAAGGACCTCGCGACCCTGCTCGAGATCGCCGAGATTGCCCGCGAGCCGCTGGTCGATCATGGCCTGCAGTTTATCCGCCGCAGGAGTTCGTCACACACCTCGTACTTCATCGCGAACCATTCCGCCGAGCCGGTCGGTTCGTGGACGGCGCTGGCCGCGCCCTGTCGTTCGGCCGTGCTGATGGATCCGATGACGGCCCGCACCGGCGTCGCTCCGATACGCGAAAACAACGGCTTGAGCGAGGTCTTTCTGCAGATGCAGCCGGGTGAGACCCGCGTGCTGCGCGCATTTTCCGACCAGGCCGTCGCCGGGCCCGCCTGGCCCGTCGAGGAGCCGTCCGGCGACCCCATCGTGATCGCCGGGCAGTGGCACGTCGAGTTCGTCGAAGGCGGTCCCGTTTTGCCGCAGCCTTTTTCCACCGGCGAGCTGAAATGCTGGACGGAACTCGGCGGCACACAGGCGGAGCGATTTGCCGGCGCGGCGCGCTATACCATCAAAGTGAACCTGCCCGAGCCGCACGCCGACAGCTGGTCTCTCGACCTGGGCGACGTGCGGGAGAGCGCACGCGTGTGGGTGAATGGCCGGCCGGCGGGCATCGCCTTCGCGCACCCCTTCCGCGTGGAGGTGATCGAGCTGTTCCAGCCGGGCGAGAACGAACTGGTTATGGAGGTAACCAACCTGTCCGCCAACCGGATTCGCGACTTGGACAAACGCGGCGTCGACTGGAAGAAGTTTTACGAAATCAACTTCGTCGACCACATGTACAAGCCCTTCGACGCCTCGTCCTGGGATTCGACAGCTTCGGGTCTGTTGGGCCCGGTGAGCTTGACACGAATCAAAGCCAAAACCGACTTCGACGGCGCGGAGGGACGCCACGATCGGGCAATCAAACATTAACAGGAGGGCCGAGATTCTGGGCTTGCTGCCGATGTTCTTGCAGCAGGCCCCTCTTGGGCGCGGATCCATGGCGACGATGTCGAGGGCGGCAGTCCCTTGACACCGTCCCTTGACCCTGAGCCTCTCATCAGCTATTTTCCGACTGTACGCTGCACGAATTGGCGTGTTGGGGAGCCGCCCCGGCGGCTCGCCTACGAGCCTGACGCGTTGGGGAAGAAGGACAAGATGGCCCGGTCAACCGAGGAAACGGCGGAATGCAAGTGGGCCGGAGAGGCATTGTGCGAAGCTGCAGACCGATATCGTTTGCTGGTCGAACAGGCGGTGGACGGCATCTTTGTCAGTGATGCCCAAGGTCATTACCTGGACGTCAACTCGGCCGGCTGCGAAATGCTCGGCTACAGCCGGGACGAAATCCTGGCTCTTACGATCGCCGATGTGGTTGTGGCCGAGGAAGTGCCTCGGATCGCGCCGGAAATCGCCCGTTTTGCCGGTGGCCATGTCCTGGGGAGCGAATGGCGATTTCGCCGCAAGGACGGTAGCTTGTTCATCGGGGAGGTGGTTGGCCGCCAACTGCCGGATGGCTGCCTACAGGCGATCCTGCGCGACATCACGGAGCGCAGGCGCCAAGAAGGACACCTCGATTTCTTGGCCGAGATCGATCGACACTTCGCCCAACTGTGGTCGGTCGAAGAGATCATGGAGACGGTGGGAGCGAAGATCGGGGCGCATCTCCAGGTCAAGACCTGCTGCTTCTGCGAAGTGGATGACGCTCGCGGTGAGATCATCGTCAGCTACGGCTGGCCAGGCCGAGACGTGCCGAGCCTGCGTAGTACCTATCGAATTGCGGAGGGTTTCGGCGACGAGTTTCGCCGGGCGAACTGCGCTGGAGAGAGGGTCGTCATTCGCGACGCGCAAACCGACCCCCGTATCAGCGCACCATTGTACGCCGCGCTCCAGATCGGTTCTCTTGTGAGCGTGCCGTTTTGCGTCAAAGACGCATGGAAGTATTTCCTGGTCATTACGGACATACGCCCGCGCGACTGGCGGCAGGATGAAATCGAGCTGTTCCAGGAAGTCTCCAGCCGCGTTTTTCCTCGGCTCGAGCGGGCTAAGTCGGAAGAGGCCCTGCGCCAGGCGGTCGAACGTTACGAGCAGCAAGTGCGTCTGTTCGAAGGTGTCGCCTCGACAACACCGGACTTCGTGTACGTGTTCGATGTCCGGGGGCGATTCGTCTACGCGAATCGGCGGCTGCTGGAGGTCTGGGGCATGGAGCTTTCGCACGTGATCGGCAAGACCTGCCGTGAACTGGGCTACGAGCAGTGGCACCATGACATGCACATGCGCGAGATCGCCCAGGTGATTGAGACGAAGCGCGCGATTCGGGGCGAAGTGCCTTTCAAAGCCCCGCTCACCGGCGTCTTTGGCGTCTACGAGTACATCTTCACACCCGTGATCGGTCCAGACGGTGAGGTCGAACTTGTCGGCGGGACGACTCGCGACATCACCGATCGCAAGCGTGCGGAGGAAGCCCTGTCCGCCGCCAAGGCAGCGGCCGAAGCCGCCAATGCCGCCAAGAGCCAGTTTTTGGCCAACATGAGCCACGAGCTGCGCACGCCGATGAACGCCATTCTGGGCATGATGGACGTGGCCTTGCCCAAGGCGACCGATCCGATCGTGCAAGATTGCCTGCGAACGGCCCGAGCATCGGCCGATCTGCTTTTGACCCTCCTGAACGATTTTTTGGATTCGGCAAAAATCGAGGCAGGCAAACTGGAGCTGGAATCCGCTCCCTTCAGCCCGCGGCAGATGTTGGACCGGGTCACGCAAGTCCTTTCCGTCCGCGCCAGTGAGAAGAGCCTCCGCTTCTCTTGCCGGATCCCCAGCGAGATGCCGGATGCCGTGGTGGGTGACCGAAACCGAATGCAGCAGATCCTGCTCAATCTGGCCGGGAATGCCCTCAAGTTCACGGAACGAGGCGAAGTCGAGATTACGCTGCGCAGCTCGTTGCAAGACGGCAAAGCCCGCCTGGAGTTCATTGTGCGCGACACGGGCATCGGTATCGCTCCGTCCACGCTGGAGCATCTGTTCCAGCCCTTTGCTCAAGCGGACGCGTCGATGTCGCGGCGGTTTGGGGGCACCGGCCTGGGGCTCTCCATCTCGAGGAGCCTAGCGAATCTGATGGGGGGAGATATCTGGGTCGAAAGCGAACTTGGCAAAGGCAGCACGTTCCATTTCGCGGTACACCTGCCGCTGGCAGAGGAACTGGCGCCCGAGGGCGAGGGTCTCAGACTGTCACCGGCCGCTCCTGTCATTCCGCTTCGCATCTTGTTGGCGGAAGACAACCCGGCGAACCAGAAACTGGCGACCTACATCTTGCAGGCCCGGGGGCATCTCGTGGAGGTCGCGAGCAGCGGCGCCGAGGCCGTTTTCCTTTCCGAACGCAATCGCTACGACGTGATTCTCATGGACGTGCAAATGCCGGGCATGGATGGTTTGGAAGCCACCCGGGCGATTCTCGCCCGAGAGCATGGCAGATGCCGAGCGCCGATCATCGCCATGACGGCTCACGCGATGAAAGGCGACCGGGAGCATTGTCTGAAAGCCGGCATGGACGCTTACCTGTCCAAGCCGATTGACAGCCACGAAATGATCGCGCTGGTAGAAAGCTTGGCGACCGCGTCGCTCTCGGCCGCGACCGGCACGGTTTCCTCTGCGCCCGCAGCGCCGCATGCGACAGAAGGTCCGGCTGTCGCCGTCTTCGATCCTGAACTCGGTTTGAAAGGATGCCTTAACAAACCCGAAATACTCGCGGACATGATCGAGGATTTCCAGGCCGAAGTTGGCAGCTTGCTCCGACAGATACGGGCGGCGTTTGGAAACGGCGATTTGCAGGAAGTAGGCACGCTCGCACACCGTCTGAAGGGAACCGTGGTCTATCTGGGAGCGGAACCGGTCAGGGCTGCTGCGTTCGCCCTGGAACAGTTCGGCAGGCAGGGCGGCGACAGCTTGGAGGTGGAGCAGGCTGTCCACGCATTGGAGCAACAATGCGAGTTGCTGCAAGCCGCCTTGGTGCACCATCAGGCGGGCCGATCTTCGCCGCGCGATCCCTGACCTGCGCCCTTCCTTCTCGTCCTCCTCTTCGTTGGGAGTACGAGGGAGAGGATGAGACGCAGGTTCGGACCGGTTGGAGGTTCACTTCGCTAGGCTACGCGGCCTTGCGGCCGTTGTGGTCGAAAGATCACCGCGGCCAGCGGGGGCAGGGCAACTTGGATCGAGTACGGCCGGCCGTGGTATTCGATCGGCTCCGCCTGGCAGCCGGGAAAATTGCCGATGTTGCTGCCGCCATAGTGAGCCGAATCGCTGTTGAAGATCTCGGCATACCAGCCGCTGTCCGGCACGCCGATGCGATGCTGCAATAGCGGCACCGGAGTGAAATTGCAGCCCACCACCGTGAAATCTTGAGGATCTTTCGCGCGGCGCAGATACGCCAGCGTGCTCTGCGGGTGATCGTGGCAATCGATCCACTCAAAGCCGCGTCCGTGGAAATCCAACTCGTGCAGCGAATTTTCCGCCTGCAGCAAGTGATTCAAGTCCGCCAAGCATTTTTGGACGCCCTCGTGCGTCGGGAGACGGAGCAAATCCCACTGCAAGTCGCCGTCACAATCCCACTCGTGCCACTGGCCCCACTCGCCGCCCATGAACAACAGCTTCTTGCCGGGATGCGTCCACATATAGCTGTACAGCAGCCGCAAGTTGGCAAACTTCTGCCACCAATCGCCGGGCATCTGATCCAACAGCGACCGTTTCCCATGCACCACCTCGTCGTGCGATAACGGCAGGACGAAGTTCTCGTGAAAGGCATACAGCAGGCTGAACGTGATGTCGTTGTGATGATAGCTGCGGTGGACGGGATCGAGCTGCATATAACGCCGCGTATCGTTCATCCAGCCCATATTCCATTTCAGGCTGAACCCCAAACCACCCAGGTACGTAGGCCGCGAGACGCTGGGCCACGCCGTGGACTCTTCGGCAATCGTCAACACGCCGGGGAACTGGACGTGGGATTGTTTATTGAACTCTTTCAGAAATTCGATCGCCGCCAAGTTCTCCCGGCCGCCGAATTCGTTGGGAATCCATTCGCCTTCCGAACGGCTGTAGTCCAGATACAGCAGCGAGGCAACGGCATCGACCCGCAGTCCGTCGATGTGGTACTTGTCCATCCAGAACAAGGCGTTGGCAATCAGAAAGTTGCTGACTTCATGCCGCCCGTAATTAAAAATTTTCGTACCCCAGTCGCGGTGTTCGCCCTGCCGCGGATCGGCGTGCTCGTACAACGCCGTGCCATCAAACTGGGCCAAGCCGTGCCCGTCGCGCGGGAAATGCGCCGGCACCCAATCCAAGATGACCCCGATCCCGTTTTGGTGGCACAGATCGACGAAGTACATCAGGTCCTGAGGCGAACCGTGACGGGCCGTGGCGGCGAAATAGCCGACCGTTTGATAACCCCAACTACCCGTGAAAGGATGCTCGCTGACCGGCAGCAACTCGACGTGCGTAAAGCCCATCTTGCGACAGTAGTCCACCAGTTGATGCGCCAAATCGCGATAGCCGAGCCACCGGCTCGACGCTTTGACGGGCCGCCGCCAACTGCTCAGGTGGACTTCATAGAACGACAGCGGCTGTTCCAGCCAGTTGACCTGCGGCCGCCGTGTCATCCACTCGGAATCGTGCCACCGATAGCTATCCAGATTGGTGACGATGCTGGCCGTCTTAGGCGGGCATTCGGCGGCGAACCCCACGGGATCCGACTTTTCGAAAATTTCCCCATAATGGCGAACCTGGTATTTGTACTTCTCGCCCTCACGCATGTCCGGCACGAACAGCTCCCAGAAACCGCTGGGAATGTGCTTGAACATCGGATGACGCCGGCCGTCCCAGCCGTTGAAATCCCCCACGACGCTCACACCGGTCGCATTGGGCGCCCAAACGGCAAAGTTCACGCCCGCCTGGTCGTCGACCACCCGCAGCTGGGCCCCCAGCTTGTGGTACATCCGCCAATGTTGACCCTGGTTCAACAGGAAGCGGTCAAAATCGGTCAGCAGCCAAGGATATTTGTACTGTTCTTGCATGACAGGGGTTCTCCACGCACCATGATGATTGGCGGGGGCCAAGTACGCAAGCCATCTGATCGAACTTCAAATTCCCGACAGCGCCTGGACGGGCGCGAACCATCATCAAATCCCATGTCCAAATAAAATGTCTATTCTTCCGAATGACGAACTCTCCGTCCAACGCGCGGCCGCGGTCGATGCGCAGCAAACTCGTCAGGAGGCATCTCGAATCCGTAGCGCTCCATTGCCCAGGCCGCCTCCGGATTCCAACCGCTTCGTTCTGCCGTCTCTCGGACGAACTCTTGGAATTCCTTGGTCTTGCCCAGTTCCTGGGCAAGTTCTGCAACAGCGGAGAGGACAGGTGGCGAATTGTCTTGCGCGATGAGAAGTTTCGCGAATTCAAACGCTTCTTCTTTGCCGCTATTCTCAGCTTTCAGACGAATCGCGATGTTCGCAAGCGAGCCAGTCAGGCGGCTCGGCGGAATCTTCGAAACCAACTCTTGCGCCTCTTCAACCTTTCCAATTCTCATCGCCGTACGTGCTGCGATTGCCATTGCCTCTAATCGCAATTTCGAGTTATTAATTTCCTCAGACGACAAGCACTCCATCGCGATCGCAAAGCTTGTTTCGTGATCATCGTCGTCTTCAAGTGCGTCGGCGAGTCGAATCTCTTCGACGATAGAGAGTTGGCCTTTTGAATGGGCACGCTTGCAGATGGAAAGCAGACGAGACACATCGGCAATCTCAGCCAGCGTCTGGTATGTACGACCAAAATGCATACCACGATGGAGTTGTTCGCGTCTTAGAAAGACACTTGACACTTTCCGGATCGCCTCGTCATCGTCAGGAAGTAGATCAAGCAAACGCACACCGAAAATGGCAACCTGTTCGTCCCTTTCCTTAAAATCAAAAAATCGCATCGCCGTTCGATAAACTTCAGGATGCGGAAAAAGGGCAACCATCTCGCGAATGCGAGTTTCTGCCTCCTCTTTCGAGCACGAAAGGATTCCTCTTTCGGCCCTTTCGATTTCTTCCTTAATACTGTCCTGCGCGACTTGAACATCAAGGCCCTGAAAGAGTTGGACGTAGCTAGAGACGAGACCGTCTTCCCGCTGCGTATCGAGCATCGCAACGAACTCTTCACGTTCAAGTTCCGGGCAGGAAAACAAGAAGAAAAGGCGCGAGTCGCTTACATCGAACTTTTTGCAGCACTCAGATTTGAGCTTGTCAATTTCGGCCGGCTTGGGAACGCGACTGACGACAATCTTGGTTTCTACTTCCTTATCGAGGCGTCGCGCAATCTCGCTTTCACGAATCAGTTGCTCCAGATGCCGCGTCATTTTCACGCTTTCGCCTGCAAGCGAAGAAAGTATCACGGTTTCATCAGCCAGTTGCTGCGTGCAGAGGCCGCCGATTTCACTGAAGCCCGTTCGCGAGTCAATGATCAATACATCCGCATTTTCGTCCTTTTCAATGCGTTCGAGAAAACGTTGAAAAAAAGCGACGCCGTCGCGCTCGTCCGAGAAGATTTGCGACCAGTCAACTTCGTTGAGCTTCGCGGAATAGCTCGGAGACAGATAATCACCGGCAGGGATTAAACCTAAAGAACAGTCCAGCCGCGGCGAGGGAATTGGAACTCGGCAAAGTATAGGTTCTATGGATCCAGGAGAAGTACCGTGGCGTTGAAATTCCAGGATGTAGTCCAGCATCCCTAATTGGCCATCAGGTAATTGAAAGCCTGGGAATTTCGAGTCAACTCCAGGTGCGTCAAGGTCGAAATCAATGATTACCACCTGCAGGCCGAGCTTGGCGAGGTACACTGCGAAATTCGTTGCTGCGAGTGTCCGCCCGACGCCTCCCTTGTACGAGAAGAAAGCAATCGTTTTCATGCGACTCTCCTTCCCCAGGCTGAGCCAACTGCCTGAACAATCTGTTGTGCCGGCCGACATTTGTCGCGTTTGCCATTCCATTCAGGCTGTTCTGAATTCCCAGCGGTGAGGCGAGGCTCGCGCGATGCTACACGCGACGCGGGTGGCTTCCGTGATTCCCGCGTCTTGTCGATGAGCCCCAAATCCGACCTGCTCGATTCGTCCGAGAGAACCTTGCATATTTCGGGAAATGCAAAGTACAGTCGCAGCAAGGTGTCCATCGATCGGCTTTGGATCTGAGTTTTGTTTAGCCAGCGCGAAAGAGTTTCTTCGGCAAGTCCCAATTGCTTCGCAACGTCCTTTTGCTGCAACCCAACTCGTTGAATGGCGTCGCGTATTTGCTGAGGTAGCAACAACTGTGCGTAGGCTCGATATGCGGCACTAATCTGCTCATCTACGGCGTCGGTAAAGACTTTGGCCCCGCATGAAACGCACACAGGAAGTTCGAGTTCGGGAACGGTAAACGAGTGCAATCGTCCGTCGTGCCGAAGTGTCGCTTCGTATCTGATGCGGGAAAGCGTAACAGACTTTTCACCACACTCATGGCATCGCCATGGAAATGGTCGCTGGGTAACACGCGGCGCTTTCTTCGTTTGTTTCTTACGCGTCATGGAGATTTACCACTAAAATCGAGGATTCATCCGACTTGAACGGCGGTGAAAACAGCAATCGCGTTTCGATGTATACCGGTTTGCCTTGAATCGCAAATCGCAAGTCATAATGGAATTCATAATGATCCCGCCACAACGCACGCATCTCTCGCACTTCGTCGATCTCGCCGCCGCCAGCGATGAACTCGGCAATCAATCGAGCTAATTCTCTTGTTGAGACGTCGTCCAATTCTATGCGCAACCACTTGTGCGCCGATTCATTGAGTTGAAAGCACACAAATCCTTCGAATTGCCAATTGGCAGCCGCATCTCGATACGCCATCAGGCGTTCCGGGTCCGTCAGAAATGCCACGCCACTCTTCCTCCGCGCCTCGTGCATCGCTGACCGACCATCGATATCGTACCGTATAATTGACGTAAGTCAATCAGCTTATCGGCAGATTCTAGCGACTTCTTGATGTAAGTCAATAGATGGGGCGTGCCAGTACATCCCGCTGGCCCTACCGCTGATCGATCGGCACGTAATCCGTCACGTCGTTGCCGGTGTAGACCTGCCGCGGTCGGATAATCCGCGCGGTAGAATCCTCGTGTTGTTCCTTCCAGTGGGCGATCCAGCCGGGCAGCCGGCCGATCCCGAAGCAGACGGTGAATGCGTTGGTGGGGATGCCGATCGCCCGGAGCAAAATACCGCTGTAGAAGTCGACGTTGGGATACAACTTGCGTTCGACGAAGTAGGGGTCTTTCAAGGCCAGTTCTTCGAGTTTCCGGGCAATGTCCAGCAATGGGTCTCGGAGGTTCAGTTTCGCAAAGACCCGGTCACAGCATTGGCGGAGAATCTTGGCCCGCGGGTCGTAGTTCTTGTACACGCGGTGGCCGAAACCGAACAGGCGGAAGGGGTTCGTTTTGTCCTTGGCCGCCTGGATGCAGTCCTCGGCCGACATGCCGCCCGCGAGGATTCCTTCGAGCATCTGGAGCACCTCGACGTTGGCCCCGCCGTGCAGCGGTCCCCACAGCGCGCTGACCCCCGCCGCACAGGACGCGAACAGATTGGCGCGGGCCGAGCCGACCGTGCGAACGGTCTGGGTGCTGCAGTTCTGTTCGTGGTCGGCGTGCAGAATGAAGATCAAGTTCAGTGCGTCTTCGACTTCCGGCGAGACAATATATTGCCGGTGCGGCAACGAGAACATCATGTGCAAAAAGTTGGCACAGTACCGCAGGGCGGGATCGGGATAAATGAACGGCCAGCCGCGCGAGCGACGATACGCGAATGCCGCGATCGTGCGAACCTTGCTGATCAGCCGGGCGGCGGCCTCCGTCAATGCCTCGACGTCCTCCAGAGCCAAAAATGACTGGTGGTAACAAGCCAAATTACTCAACGTCGCCGACAGGATCGCCATCGGCGGAGCATCGACGGGAATGTGCTGCAACTGGTGCTTGAGACCTTCGTGCAGCAACTCGTTTTGGGTCAGTTGATTGCTGAAGATTTGCAGTTCTTCACGCTTCGGTAAACGGCCGAAGATCAGCAACCAAGCCACTTCCACAAAATTGGGCTTGTCGGTGAATTGTTCGATCGGGATTCCGCGATAGCGCAAAATACCCTTGTCCCCATCGATGTAGGTGACCGAACTTTGACAGGCCGCCGTATTGCCGAGCCCCGGGTCATAAGTAATCATGCCCAGCTGATCGCGCAGCTTGCTAATATCGATCGCCACCTCGCCGTCGGTCGACACCAGAGTGGGTAATTCGATCTTCTTCTCTCCAAATGTCAATACCGCTTTTTCGGACATCGTTCCATTCTCCTTCGTGCAAGTTTGGTAATCGCCACGCTCCGCCAGAGGTGGGTACCGTGGTGGCCGACGATTCACCAGTGTAATCGGCGGATGGCCGATTGCTCAAGCGGCGGTAGCGATTTGAAGCGGGCGATGAATAAACCCGCGTTAGCGGAATTATCCGCGGGGCATCGTTGAAGCCGAAAAGCGAGCCCAGGTGGCAAGGACTCGCTAACGTGGCGGGTTTCTATGGTACACTTAGAAAATCGCCGTCTTAGAGGCGTCTATTACGGGAGGGTCGGGCAAACCATGAGCCGTTGGGAATCCGCCGAGGGATCACCGATCCCCACGGGCGCGTCTTGGATTGCGAGCGAGAACGCCTACAATTTTGCGCTCTACTCGAAGCACGCCGAAAAAGTCGCCTTGGTATTTTTTGGCGACGACCTGATCACGCCCGTTTACCGTTACGAATTTGAACATCTCCGGAACAAGACCGGTCCCATTTGGCACTGCCGGATACCCGACGCGGCATTGGCGGGCGCCAAACTGTATGCCTATCAAATCGATGGGCCGACCCCCGGCTCCGGTTTCGAGTGGCACACGTTCGATCCGGAGAAATTGCTCCTGGACCCATATGCCCGAGACGTCCATTTTTCGCCCAGCTTCGACCGCGAGGCGGCGCGTCGCCCCGGTTCGAATTGGGGCCGCGCCCCGCTGTCGGTGCTGGACTCGCGAGAACCGCCGTTCGATTGGCAGGACGATGCCCCGGTGCGGCATCAATCGGACCTGATCATTTACGAAATGCACGTGCGCGGATTCACGAATCGGGAGAACTCAGGCGTGTCGGCCGAGCGGCGCGGCACTTTTGCGGGAATCATCGACAAGATTCCCTACTTACAGCAGCTGGGAGTGACCGCAATCGAATTGATGCCCGTGTTTCAATTCGATCCGCAGGAAGACAACTACTGGGGCTACATGCCGCTCAGCTTTTTCGCGCCGCACGACGCCTATTGCGTAAATCCCGAAAGCCGCCATCAGCACCTGGAGTTCTGCGAAATGGTCCAGGCGCTGCATCGGGCGGAAATCGAGGTGATTCTAGACGTGGTTTACAACCACACGTGCGAAGGCGACGAACGCGGACCGACGTACAGCTTCAAAGGCATCGACAGCACGACCTACTACCTGATGACCGGCAATCGGACCCTGCCCTTTGCGAATTACTCCGGCACCGGCAACACGATGCATACGTCGAACCCGGCCGTGCGACAGCTGATTTTGGACAGCTTGCGATACTGGACCAAGGAACTGCACGTGGATGGCTTTCGCTTCGATCTGGCGAGCATTTTCACGCGCAACTCGGATGGCACGATCAACACCCAGGACCCGGCTCTGTTCGGCCAAATCGCCGCCGATCCCGACTTGGCGGACGTGCGGCTGATCGCCGAACCGTGGGATGCGGCCGGCGCGTACCAACTGGGCCGCCAATTTCCCGGTTTCCGCTGGATGCAATGGAACGGCGCTTATCGGGATACGCTGCAACGGTTCGTCAAGAGCGATCCCGGGATGATCTGGGAACTGATGACCAGGCTGTATGGGAGCAGCGATTTGTTTCCCGACGACCGCAAACACGCCCTGCGGCCCTTTCAGAGCATCAATTACATCACCTCGCATGACGGATTCTCGCTATACGATTTGGTGTCGTACAGCCACAAGCAGAATTGGGCGAACGGGCAGGGCAATACGGACGGACACGACGGATTCAGCTGGAACTGCGGCTGGGAGGGCGACCGCGACGTGCCGCGAGCCGTCCAAAAGCTCCGACGGCGGCAAGTGCGAAACTTTTTCACCTTGCTGATGCTGTCGGCGGGAGTGCCCATGTTTCGGATGGGCGACGAATTCCTGCAGACCCAAGGCGGTAACAACAATCCCTATAATCAAGACAACGAAACGTCCTGGCTCGACTGGAGCCGGTGGGACGAAAACGCGGAGATATTTCGGTTCTTCCAGCAGATGATCGCGTTTCGCAAAAGGCATCCTTCCTTGGCCCGCGCCCATTTTTGGCGCGAGGATGTTCGCTGGTACGGGGTCGGCCGTTATCCGGATCTGTCGCGCGACTCACGTTCGCTCGCCTTTTGCCTGCACGGCTCGTCGGTGGGCGATCGCGACATCTACGCGATGATCAATGCCTATTGGGAGCCGTTGGAGTTCGGCATTCACGAAGGCGCACCCGGCGACTGGCGGCGCGTGGTGGACACGTCGCTGTCCAGCCCGGACGACATCGTACACGAAAGCAAGGCTCCGGTCATTCGCGCCCGCTCGTACCGCGTCCCGGGCCGCTCGGTGGCGGTGCTGGTGCGGAAGTAAACAGGTGTTTACCTCTTCTCGTCGGCGCTTGGTTCCAAGAAAAACCCGCCATGGTACTTGATTGCCGTCGTGGGCGGCCTAACCGGCTGGCCGCTGATCTGCTCGATGCTCCAGGCACAGGCGTAACCGACGGCCGTTTGAATGCCCGCCGGCTCGCGGAAGATCTCGAGCGTCGGCAACGCCGCGACGGCCTTCATGCGGCCGAGCGTGACGGCCGAAAAACGGCGGACCCAATAGTGCTCCGGCAGCGGCAGCTCGACGTCTTTGATCCGCTCCTGCAATGCCTCGACGAGTTCGGGCTGGGGCCGGCCTGCGTGCAAGAAACCCAGCGCCCAAATCGCCGCCGAGCGTGCGTGTGGAATCGTCGCGTCCTTTTCAATACACGAACGCAAGAGGTCCTCCGCGGGCTGGTATTTCTGCTGTCCGAAGAACTCGAACAGGTGCGCCAGCTGATCGTCCAGGTTGGGCTGCCCGGCTTGGCCCGACAGCAATTCCTCACGTTTTTCGTATCGCTGCCTGGCGGTTTTCAGCGCGGGGGCCAGCGTCTGCTCCGCGCCCAACCGCCGTAATCCCCAGGCTGCGGCGACGTACACTTCCGGACGCGGGTGGGACAGAAGCTCAACCAGACGCCCCGACGCCACGTCCAACGCGGTCAGCAGGACGACGCTTTGCTCCAGCATGGTCCACCGCGGATCGCCCAGCATTCGTTCTCCCTGACGGACCACGTCGGCCCGCCAATCCGCCGATCCGGCCAGCTGTTCCAAGAGCCTGCGGACCTCGTCCCGCAGGCTCGGATCGGGATCCGCCAGCAAACCGGCCAGCAACGTCACGTGCTCGGCCGACGGGCAAGCAAAACACCCGCGCGCGACCAGTCGCCGCACGTTCACGTCTCCCGTGGTCAACGCCCGTTCGGCCAACGGCACGATCCGCGGCGGATCCAGTTCCAGCAAACGCTGCAGCGCCTCGGCGACAACCGCCGGCTCCGCGTCGCCGGCCATTTCGATCAGCAACGATTTCGCTTCCGGCGAATCGTGCGACTGCAACAGGCGAACCGCCACGAGCCGATCGGCAAGGGATGCCGGTGGATGCCGGGTCCGTAACCGGCGCGAGGCGGCCTCGAGTCCGCTGCGTCGAATCCGCCCCAGCGCGGTAGCGGCGGCCCATCGCACGTCGGCCGGCTGGAAGGCTGCGTCCGCCATCCGCAACAGGTCCTCGGCGGACGTGTCGTCCCGCAGGTCACCCAGTCCGCGAATCGCCAGCAGCGTTCGCTGGCGATCGGCGCGCTCGTCCGCCAAGCGGCGGCGCCAAACGCCGATCAGCGGCTGAAAGCCCCAGCGGCCCAGTGCCGGTTCGACCAGCTGGGCCATGTCCAAGCCGTCGATCTGCGCGCGGTCGAACAATGCCTGGGCGGCTTGCCTGGCATCGAGTGCCACCAAGGCTTGGGCGGCCGTCAGGCGGACGACCAAACGATCGTCCCGGACCAGGTTCTGCGTCAGCGGCACAACGGCCGCCTCGATTCCCGCCATCCCGTGCGCGTGGGCCCAAACCAGCGTGCGCTGCGCCTGCTGCCGTAAATCTCCCTCCGGCGATTTCAACGCCGCGAGCCACAGGGCCAGCGACCCCTCGCGAAACCGGTATTCGTCCGGCGGCAGTTCAAGCGGCGGGTCGCCGAACATGACGAAATCCAAACGTGTCTGCGCCGGATTGCGCGCGGCCGCGGCCGACGCGACGAGAGCCAGACACGCCACACTTGTCAGCATACGAAACAGCCAACTTGCCAAGGTACTCATTGCGGCCGCGTCAATTGATGGGTTCGAAAAACGACCAGGGTCATAAACAACGTGGAGGCAAATGCCGCAAACCACCAGCTGCCTGGGATCAGCTGGTATTCGGCAAAACCCGGCGCGCGGATCACGGCCAAGCCGGCAGCGAGGGGGTTGATCGTCAGCGCCCCGACGACCGCACCGTGGCCGAAAGGCGCGTCGCGCAGCAGCCAGACCAGCATCGTCCCGCCACAGACGGCGGCCAACGCTCCATAGGACGCCGCCGTGGCCGTTGCGGTGCGGCTCAGCAGGCTGCTGAACGCCAGACTCAACGTGATGCAAAACACGGCCGTGAACGTCAGGGAGATCAATACCTGGCGAATCTGCAGCCACATCGCGGGTTCGATGCAGACCATCACCAGATAGCCGGGCAGCGTCGAAAACAGGATCAAGAGAATGGGCCAGACGACGCTGTATAACTTTCCCGCCAAGATGCGGCCGGCCGACAAGGGCGTCATCTGCAATAGCTGCCAGCCGCCGCTTTCCACTTCGGAACTGATCAAGCCGGCCGTCAGCGCGGGCGTCAGCAAGACGATCAGCGCACCCTGCAACAGCACCATCAAGCCGCCGATCGTCTGCGGCCCCCAATCCATCGACCCCAAGCTGGCGACGTAGGTCAGCCCCAAGGATGCCATCGCGCTGGCCGCCGCCAGACGGAGCATCCAGTGCATGCGTCCGAACCGGCGGCTGCGGAATTCCTTGACCATGACGGGATTCACCAGCGGGGCGATGGCCAGTTTGCGCCGCTGCGGGTCCACCACGAAGGCCATCCGCCGCAGGGTGCGGATCAGCCAATGCCGCTCGTCGGTGATCAGGCCCGGCGAACGGGCGCGGTCGAACAAGCGATGATTCAGCCGCCACACGGTCAGTGCGGCAAACAGTCCGGTGGCGGCCAGGCCGTATGCCACGCTGCGCAGAATGAGATCCTCGGTGGGCACCAGGCCTTTGGCGCCCACGCCGCTGTGCCCCAGCAACTGCATGACCGCCGGAATCGGCGACAGGCAGCGCCCGTGCTCGGCCAGCACGGCTTTCCAGCCACCCGTGCCTTGCAGGAAATAATGCGGGCCCAGGGACACGACCGCCAGCAGCAGTACGCCGCCGTACGCGTACCGCAGCGCCGCATCGCTGGAATTGACGTGCGTGCTGACCAACAGCGCCCACGCCGTGTACTGGACGGCAACCAATGCCAGGACGGCGTACAGCGGCAGAAGTTCTCCGCCCAGCGAGAGCCCGCCCATAGCGTAACAGGCGGCTGCCGCCGGAACGCTGGTCAGCAGCAACAGCAGCACGAACCCCAGGCTTCCGGCGAGCTTGCCGGCGTAAATCGACCATGGCCGCAACGGCGAGTTGAGCAGCAGGATCAAGGTCCCGCGCTGTTTCTCCCGCACGATCGACGTGGCGGGAAAAGCCGGCGCCACCAGCAGCAGGGCGGCCAACAGGCCGTAGCCGAACATCCGAAAGACCTTCTGGGCGGGCGCGCCGGACAAGTCCACGCGCGCGTCGGACGGCCATCCCAGCAGCACCAGGGCGGAGAAGACCACCGCCGTGGCGACCAGGGCCGCGGCGGCGCGCCGGCGGCGGAGCGTGCCGATGAACTCGCGTTGGACGATCGGATGGTTCCACATGATCGTTAAGCCGCCTCCGCATCGTTCCGCGTCACGGTCAGGAAAGCGTCTTCCAGATCCGACACGACGGCGCGGAACTGGGACACGCGGACGCCTGCTTGCATCAGATGGGCCAGGACTTCGCCCAGATCGTCGTCTGCCCGATCCGTCTCGAAGCGCACGATCGCTTCCGCCGGGGAGGGCACCACCGCGGCCTCCGCGCCCAGCAATTCCAGTAACGCGCGCGCGGCCGCTTCGCACTGGCTGCGCGACGGCAACTGGACTTCGATCAGCCGCTTCGGCCGCACCTGCTTCATGATCTCGTCCAGCGTGCCGCTGGCCCGCAAGCGGCCTTGTGTGAGAATCGCCACGTGATCGCAAATCCGCGACAGTTCCGGCAGAATATGGCTGGTCACGATCAGCGTCTTGCCCATCGCCGCCAGCCGCAGCAGCAAATCCCGGATGTCGATTCGAGCCTGCGGATCCAGTCCGTTCGCCGGTTCGTCCAGGATCAGCACTTCGGGATCGTGCAGCAGCGTGCGGGCGATCCCGATCCGCTGCTGCATGCCGTGGCTGAGCGTTTCGACAAATCGGTCCGCCATGTAGCTGGAGCCGGTTGTTTCCAGCACTTCCTCGATCCGCCGCTTGCGCCGTTGCCAGGGGATCTTGAAGGCGGCTCCGAAGAAATCCAAGTACTCGCGGACACGCATGTTGTCGTAGGACCCGAACCGGTCCGGCATGTAGCCCACCAAGTGCTTGATCTTGCGCGATTCGCGGACGCAGTCCACGCCGGCGATCCAAGCCTGGCCGGACGTGGGCCGAGCCAAGCCGACCAGGATCTTGATCGTGGTCGTCTTGCCGGCGCCGTTGGGGCCGATGAAGCCCAAAATCTGGCCCCGGTCCAGCGTGATCGACAGCCGATCCAGCGCCGTCAGCTCGCCGTACTTCTTCGTCAACGCTTGCGTCACCACCACCGGCTCGCTCATGGCTGCTCCCCGCGAAACATGTCCCCATCAAAGGCTCCGGCGTGCAACGGTCCGCCATCGCCCGCCCTCACGGGCGCAGTTCGTCTCCCGCGATGCCCGCGATCTCCATTTGCACCCGTTCGATCTTCCACGGCTGAACCTGCGAAGGATCGCCGTCGTCCGCCAACGGACCCACGACGATGCCCACCAGCAAGCGGCCCTCGGCGTCCAGCGGCGGAAGCGCATCGCCGGAGAGCGTCAATTCCGTCAGCCCGATCGGATTGCTGAGCCGGCGCAGCGGCTGCCGGGGATCGCCGCCGGCGCGCAAAATATCCACCCTGCAACCGGGAGCCGTGATCTGCAGCGTCAGCCGTGCACGTTCCAGCCGCAACGGCAACACGGCCTCCGGCGTTTGGAATCGCAACCACATCTCGGATGGCTTCTGTGACGCAATCCACTCTCCCGTGCGATGGTCGTACAACGAGGATGCCGCCGCGCCGTCCGGCCGGTTGACGGTCCGAAACGAGACAAAAGGCGACGGGATGACGACCTGGGTCCCGGGGACCGCCCGGTCGAAGTTCAAGGGAATCGCCCACAAGGCCGCCCCGACGCGCTCTGCCGAGGACGGAAACTGCAAGCCCATCTCGAGGGCGTCGCCCCACGCCAGCAGCATGGGCCGAAGAACTTGCCGACTCTTTCCGTCCGCCGAGGCCAGCATGCTCTCGAAGGCCGCCTGCCGCCGCCGCTGTTCGTCGCTGAGCCAGCCGCCGGCGAGATAACGCCCCGGCGGCAAGACGTCGTCGGGGCCGGCTATCAGGCGGGATCCGTCCGTCTGAACCGCAAGGCTCGGCTGAGCGGGGACGGCAATCATCGCGTCCGTCAATGCCAACGGCGAATCCGTCCAGTGTGCGACGAAGCCCTCGTCGCAGAAAGTCCCGTGCAGGCTCAGGGGCCGAGGCAAGTCGCCGGACCGGCGAAATGCCGCCATCCATAAGCCCGTCGTGGGACGGAGATGCTCCCAGTGCCAGCGGTCCAGATCCGTCCAAACCATCCGCCGCGTGGTGCCGGCAGCCGTCGCGTCCTCCGGCTCGAACACCCCGCCTTGGTTCGCGCCGAGTGTCTTGTGCGCGAAGGCCGGATCGTAAAACGCCAACAAGCCGCTGGCGTTAATCTGGTCGCCCCCGTCCGATACTTCGAGGAACTGGGCTTGCCCCACCGTCGCCGGAACGGCTCGTTGCGACCGCAGCCCCAAACCGGCCAGCGGCACGGCCGCCGCCAGCGCCAAGCTCGGCGCAATCCACGCCAAATGCTCCAACCGCCGCCGCCGCGCCAAGGCGACGGCGGCCAGCAGCAAGCCGCCGCAGAACAATCCCAACAGGCCGCTCACCGGCCCCCGGGATTCAATCCGATAGCCGATCCTCTCGGACAGATAAGCGCGGAATACGCCGGGCTGACACAACGGAGGTTCCCGCAGGCGCAGCAGCGGCAGCGCCTCCAACTGCCGCGTCGGCCAGTAATCGGTCATGCGGTTCGGATCCCAGCGCGGCCGCTGGGCCATCGCCCGGCCGATCCAGGCGCGGGCTTCCAGCGTCGTAAAAACCACGCGGCCCCGGCCGACAGGCCGCCAAAACGCCGCCGGCCAGCCCGCCACCGTGTGTGTGACTCGCATCCCGCTGACCAATACCCGGACCAGATCCAGCGGCTGCTCGTATCGCTCCCTCTCCGGGGATTCAAACGGGATCTCCTCCACGGCTTCGATCAGCACCTCGTGCAAGGCGACACGATCGACCAGTTGGCACGTGAAAACGTCGCCCAACAGCCGTTCGACGCCGGCCGCATCCACCCGGTCCAGCATGATCCATAATTCCCCGCCGTCGTTCAGCCACGCCCGCAGCGGGCTCAGAATCGCCACGTCGCTCGCAAAGCGATCGTTCCACAAGACGATTTGGTCCAATCCGTCGAAGACTTCACACAGCGGAGGCAAATCGCGGTCGCGAATCAGAACCAAACCCCGTTGATAGCCGCGGGCCGTGCGCATGGCGATCGCCGCTTCGTAAGCATAGTCGACATCGTCCCGATCCGGTCCCTCTTCCGGCTCGAGGAACGCGCCGGTCACCGGTTTGTCATGATTGACGCGCAGCAAGACCGAGTGTTGGACACCTTCGTGGTCGGACCGCAAGACGGCCTCGGCACCGGAACGATCGTCGATCAACAGGCCATAACAGGGCAGCGATGCCCGGCTGGTGGGCACGCGAGGCAATCGCACGGGCACCCAAGTGCGGCGAATCGCCTGCGCCGGAACTCCAACCCGGCGGGCGAACTGTAGATCGGGATCCCGCGAAAAACTGAACGCGGCCAGCACGTCCACCGGCTGGTTCTGAGGATTGATCACGTCGACCCCCACCACGCCCCAAGCCGTCGAAACATACTGCCGCAGCCCGCACGGCGACCCCAGCCGGCTGTAGCGAACCGGCGGCTGCGGCTCCGCCCCGCCTTGCCCGCCGGCCTCCGCCGCGATCGCGGCGCACAGACAGTAGAACATAAGATCGAAAACCAGCCGGCGTTTCATCACACGATCCCCAGCGGCATGAGGCGGCGAGGACAAGCAGGAGGACGCGACAACGCAACCGCACTATAACGGCAGAAGCTTCACGAGAATAGCCCCGGAAAGCAACTCCAAGACGCTTATGCGAACAGATCCAGCGGTTCGTAGCGGCCGCCTAGTACGGCGCCGCTGTCCAGGCCGAGCCAGCGGTCGAGCACGGTGGCGTAGACGCGGCGAAAATCGGTGTGGGATTCTGGGGCGTCTCCCACCAGAGCGTCGAGACGAGGATGCGATCCCACCAGCCCGCCGCGAAGCCGGCCGCCGAACAAGAATACGGGCGCGGCGTCCCCGTGGTCCGTGCCCCGCCGGCCGTTTTCGACCAGCGTGCGGCCGAATTCCGAAAAGGTCATCAGGACGACTCGACCCAACGCCCCCGCTCGCCGCAGATCGCTCACAAAGGCCGCGATCGATTGGGACATCTGCCGCAGTAGGGCCGCGTGGTTGTCCCGTTGATTCGCATGATTGTCGAAGCCGCCGATCCCGCCGCCGCCCAACTCGACAAAGAAGATCCGGATGCCCAACTGGGCGCGAATCAGCTGACTGACGGCTGCCAAGTTGCCAGCCAACGGCACGGACGGATAGTCGTCGACGCCCCCCGTCTGGCGCAAGACGGCTTCTAATCGCTCGCCGCCGAGATACGCGGCTCGCAAGCTGCGCTCGGCAAATCCCAGCAGCGGATTGTTGTCGGTCTCGGGTGTCGTGCCGGCGCCGGCTGCAGAAGGCATCAATTCCCGCCAGCGCTGAGCCTGACGCCGCAATCGTCCCAGGCCGGCCGTCTGGCCGGCATCCAGCGCGCGGATCGCCGCCACGACTTGCTGCTCGGCCTGCAAAGCAAACGGCATGGGGATCGAGCCCACGAACATTCCCGGCACCGCCGGTTCCGGCGATTGCGCCGCCAGGTCAATCGCCCGGCCCACCCAACCGGTCTGGCACCCCGTCTCGCCCGGCCGCGCGGTGTGCCAGTTGCGCAAGGCCGTGTCATGGTCGCGACTGGCGTGAGGATAGCCGACGCCTTGGACAATCGACACGCAACCTTCCTGATACAGCTTCGAGACGGCCGCGAATTCCTGGTGAAACCCCAGCGCAGCATCGATCTTGTGCAGTTCGCGTTCCGCTAGTCGCAACGTGCTGCGCCGGCGGCCATAGTTGTCGTCGGCATACGGTACGACGGTATTCAGACCATCGTTGCCGCCGGACAACTGCAGAACGACCAGCACGTTGTCGCCGTCATGCCGCACTGCCTCGGCCGCCCGGGCAGCCCGCAACAGGATCAGCGGCACCGAGGATGCCAAGGCCAAACAGGCAGGCGTGCCGACGACCGATCGCAGCCACTGACGTCGAGTCAGAAACGCGGGCAGCTGAAAATGATGGCCACAGCATTTCATCGATAAGTCCCCCGGGGATGAGCCGATTTTCCGGTGTGTTTTCTTGGCATTCTGTTGGTTGCTGTTAACTTTGTACCTGAGGTCGCAGGCGTTCGGACTATGCCAACTGAAACTCCGGCAAGGTGGCGATATCCTGCGCCAACTCGCGCAGCCGTCCCGGTGCATCGCCGGTGCTCGCTTCCGCGGCTCGCTGGACAAGTCGCGCTTGAACTTCGACCGGAACGTCTCCGCCGAGGAGCATATCGATCAGCCAATTCGCCGCCGCAGCCGGCTCCGCTGCGCCGTGCCGCTGGAGAAGGGCCAGCGGATTCAATCCTGCGCCGTGCGCTCCTCCCGGCGTCAACAGAGCCATCGCCAGTTGGACGCGTTCTCTCATCGCCGCCGGATTCAGCCAGTACCGGCCGCCCAGCCAGCCCGTGACCGTGGGCGGCCGAAGCAAGTCCTGCCCCAAACGAGCGAGAGTCTCGCCCAGACGCAGCGTCGGCACGCTGCCTTCCAGCGGCCGAATCATGCTCAAGGCCAATTCGACGGGACACTTGACTCGCTGCCGATATGCCTGCGGTGAGAAAAACCAGTTCGACCGCAGCATCGTTTCCACCAGGCGGCCGATATCGTAGTCCCGGCGAAACGAAGCGGCCAACGGCTCGAGCAATGGCGTTTCGGGTTCGCCCGTCTCCGCAATCAGCCAGCGGTATACGCGGCGGACGATGTTCCGGGCGGTGGCCGGGTGCTGCAAGACGATCCGCGGAACATCGTCCGTCGTCCAGGGGCCTGACTGACCCAAGATCCGCTTGACGCCCGTGTCGTGCTCTCGTTCCACGAACCGCAGTTCATCGCGGAGCACGAACCAGCCGGTCAGCGCCCGCGAGGTCTCGCGGACATCCTGTTCGTCGAACGCTTCCGGCCCCGGTCCGTATTGGGTCAACAGCTGCCGCGCCACACGATCGTTCGGCAGGGATTTGCGATGGGAGTCCGCGTCCAGTCCCAGAAACACGGCCGGTTCGTGCAGCACGGCCGCCAGCATATCCCCGTAATTGCCCAACGCGTGGCCGCGCAGCGTGTGGATCAACTGCACCATCAACCGGCCTGTCGTAACACGGGCTCGGCTGATGCCGAAATGGCTGTGCCAGAACAGCGTCATCTTTTCCAGCAAGGGATGCGATGTTTCGATCATCCGCCGCAGCCACCACCCCCGCGGACCGTCGTCGGAACCCGACGATCCAGCGGCGACGTCGTACTCGTCGAACGCACGTTGAAACTCGGCTATTTCGCCCGGCGGCCGCACCACTCGCGTCACAGCGGCCTGCGGGCCGTCCGTTAACGCTTGTTGCAGTTGACCCCAGGTGGCGCCGAATGCGGCGCGACGATATAAATGGCTTGCCTCCCGCAGACTCCACGGCCGCTCGCCGTCCGACTGATACGCATCCCAAGCACCGCGGGCATCGGCCTCGCGGCGGCGGAAATCTGGCGAATTGCTGTCCACTTTACTCTGCCTCGTCTCAGCCATCACGATTCCTCCGGTCACAATTCGCCAAGTATCGGCAATTCTTGGCCAATTACCGACGACGCGGGGCGGATTGGGCAGTTTGGCCTGAGATGTGGTTAAGTTAAATTGGGCCTCGGAAAAGATCTGTAAGAAAACGATGTTGCATGAAATCGGCCGGATGGCCATTATACCCGGCCGTAACTCGGCGAATGAAAACATGGCCCGATCGTATCTCTGATGCGGCGCACAGGGACCGTCTGCTGGTCTAGTCTGCCGGTCTAGCTCGGTTGCCGCTCAATCTCCAGCCAGGAGGCCCATAAATGCACCGTCCTCTCCAACTCGTCTTTGTACTTTTTTTGGCCGTGCTGACACTTGTCGGATGCAGTTCCGGCGAAGGCGGACCTCCGGCTGCCAGTATTGGGGAGGCGTCCGCGTCCGGTCTGCGCACCGGCTCGGACTCCAAGCCGGCTGTCACGGCACCGGTACAGGTACGGGCAGGTGCGGCGTCCACCGATACTCCGGCTCTGCCGGAGCAAACGCCGCGCGCGCCCGAAGTAGTCCTGAAAACTTCGGTGGGCGATATCCGATTGCGGCTGAATGCGGAGAAGGCTCCGCTGACAGTGGATAACTTTCTCTCGAATTACGTGGAACGAGGTTTCTACGAAGGGACTGTGTTTCATTACGTGGACAAGGATTTCATGGTTGCCGCAGGCGGTTATACGGCGGAATTGGAGCCGAAAGAGACGCGGGCGTTTGTCAAGAATGAGGCGCCCAACGGCTTGAAGAACAAACGCGGCACGGTCGCCATGGCGCGGCATCCCGACCACGCCGATAGCGCTACTTCGCAATTCTTCATCAACCTGAACGACAACAACAGCCTGGATTCCCCAGACGATGAGAGCACCGATGCCGGATACTGCGTCTTTGGCGAGGTGGTCGAGGGGATGGAGATTATAGATCGGATCGCTGACGTGGAGGTGGCCGATCGCAACCAATTCCCCAAGACGCCGGTCGCGCCGATCGTGATTGAATCCGTTCGGTGGCTGCGATAGTCCGTCGGTCGTAGAGTGTTGGGTTTTGGTCTGCCGCCACGCCGTAGAGGCGCTCCGCGGCTCGTCTGTTGCGGCGCACGATTGCACGACCATCCCAAGATTATCCATTTCGCAAAGTCTGAAGGAGAAAAAACGTTCAAATCGCGGCTGAAAATCTTTTAAAAATCTAGGGAACTTTCGATGCTAGCAGCCATTGCATTTGTCAAGGTTTTCGATAGACTGAATGAACTTGTCTAGCGGGAATGTTAAGCGATTCTGCAATGGCAGCAGGAGGAAGGGCCATGTCTTCCGCGATGTTTTTCGTGCAGCAGTGTCCCACGTGCGGCCGCCGACTTCGAGTCTGTGTCGAGTACTTAGGGAAAACGATCCAATGCCGGCATTGCCGGGGGACGTTCGTAGCACGCGATCCGGAAAACAGTCCCAGCCGCAGCGATCCGGAGGGAGTGCTCATGCGCCGCGTGGAAGAATTGCTTGCCGTCGGGCGGCACGCCTGAGCCGAGCGAGTCAAGTGAGCCGAGCGATTCAAGCCTTTCGCGATCATCTCGGCGGATAGGCGGAGCACGATTGGTGCCGTCCCGCATCTTCAAGCAGGCTTTTCGTCAAGCAGGCTTTTCGTGATAGCGTCGAAGACCCGCTGTTGATGATCGAACTCACGGCTTTCCGCTTGGCAGGTTAGCAAACAGGTATGCGCGCCGGCATGAAAGCTGCGGATGCGCGACGTGACAAGAAAATCCAGGCAGAAGAATTGCAGGTCGTAGCCTCGCGCCGTCACCTTCCACAGTTCTTCGGTTACGGCTTCCGCTTCCAAATCTTCGTAGATTCCCCGCATCGCGGTCAACGCTTGTTTGACCAGTTGCCCCGGACTCGTCCCCGACGGATATACCTGCAATTCCCAGTAAGCGCCGTTGGGGCTTTGAAGCGAAACACTCCGCGGCCACGCCTCTAACTGCTCGTCCTGAACGGTCCAGTTCTCCGGATAAAGGAAACGGACGCCGAAATTCTCATAAATTGCAACCATCTTTCGCCTTTTCTGGGCTGAGTTCTCCCCAGGACAATCTTGCCGCGTGTTCGGACTTCTGGTAGCCTCCGTCCGGCTCGTCGGCCAGTATTTTGCCATTTCTTATTATATCGAACCAGCCTGGCAAGTGCCGATTGAATCTGTGATGGATCGTGCTCGCAATGCTCCTTGCTACCGTGGCCTCCAACCGGCGACTGGCAATTTCCGCCAGGGCGCCCCTGGTCCGGCCCTGGTCGCGACGCTCTGCCTCCTCGTGCTCATCGGCCAGAGCGGCTGTGCGACGCTGGTTCGAAACAAAACGGACCAAACCGTCGTTTCCGCTCGCCAGCTGTCGTTGCGCGGCATCCACGCCATGCAACAAGGCCAACTCCGCGAAGCCGAGGTGTTTTTCAGCCGCGCCAGCGAAATATGTCCGCTGGACGAGCGAATCCGTTTTCATTACGCCGAAACATTGTGGGAATTGGGGTCCGGACAGCAAGCGGTCGCGCACATGGAAGAAGCGGTCCGCTTGTCGGGTGGGAATGCCGAATTGGTGGTTCGGCTGGGAGACATGTATTTGGCCGAGGGCGATTTGCAGCGGGCGGCGCTGCAAGCAGAGTCGGCGATCCAATCGAATCGCCGACTGGCGGCCGCCTGGGCCTTGCGCGGGGACGTGCTGCAACAGATGGGACGCGACGACGAGGCCTTGGCCGATTACCATCGGGCCCTGAGTCTGCAGGCCCACTATCCGCGCGTCCAGCTGGCCAGTGCGGAAATCTACGGCCGCCAAAAACGCCACGCGCGGGCCTTGGCAACGCTGCGGACGTTGGCCGACGGTTATCCGAGCGGCGAGACGCCTCAGCAGGTCCTCGTCCTACAGGGCGTGGCCCTCAAGGAACTGGGCCGATATGACGCGGCCGTCGAAATCCTCGTAGCGGCCGCCAAACAAGGGCCGCCCAGTACGGAAGTACTTGTGCAACTGGCCGAAACGCAGTGGCTCGCAGGCGACGCCGCCAACGCTCGACTTACCCTGCAAACCGCCCTCGCGCGGACGTCGCACGAGCCGGGCACCGAACCGCTGATGGCCCAGGTATTGACGCTGCAGCGAAAGCTGGCCGGCGACGTGCGGCTCTGACGTGAGCGAGGTCGAGTTCTGGGCCTGCTACGGGCCGACCAGCCGGCGGATATTCTCTCGCGTGACGGGTGCAATCGGCCCGCGTTCGGTAATGAGGGCCGAAATATACGCCGCCGGCGTGACGTCAAAGGCCGGATTGTAAACGCCGATTTCGCTCGGCGCAATCTGCTTGCCCAGCCCGAGCGTAATCTCCTCGGGCGCACGCTGCTCGATCGGAATTCCAGCGCCGCTGTCCAACGATAAATCAAACGTGTTGCACGGCGCGGCGACGTACAAGGGAATGTTGTGAGCGCGGGCCAAGACGGCCAAGGAATAGGTGCCGATCTTGTTCGCCGTGTCGCCGTTGGCAGCGATCCGGTCCGCGCCGGTAATCACGGCCTGGACCCGGCCCTCGCGCATGACCTGGGCCGCCATCGAATCGCAGATCAGCGTCGCGGGGATTCCCCGCTGGACCAGTTCCCAAGCGGTCAGTCGTGCTCCCTGCAACAGGGGCCGCGTCTCGTCGACGAACACGTGCAGCCGCTTGCCTTGATCCTGGGCCGTAAACAATACCGCCAGCGCCGTTCCGTACTCGGAGGCCGCCAGCCCGCCCGCATTGCAGTGCGTCAGCACGCCGGCCTGATCCGGCAGCAGCGCGGCGCCATGCCGCCCGATGGCGTGACAGGTCGCGCGGTCTTGCTGGTGGATCGCGCGGGCTTCGTCCAGGAGCGCATCATGCCAGGCGGCGGACGAGCGCGCGTCGCGCCAGTCTTGCTCGACGCGCTGCATCCGCTCCAAAGCCCAGAACAAATTGACGGCGGTCGGCCGGCTGCCCGCAAGGTAACGCGTCACGGCCTCCAACCGCGTCCGAAACGCCGCCTCGTCCGCCTCGCGGACGGACTGCAAGCCGAGACAGACACCATAGGCGGCGGCCAGTCCAATGGCCGGTGCTCCCCGGATCTGCAACGCGCGAATCGCCTGCCATACCGACTCGACGTCCCGGCACTCGACCTCGACGACCTCCGTGGGCAGCCTGGTCTGATCGAGCAGCATCAAGTGCCCGCAGGCGTCGCCCACCCAACGCAGGGTTTCCAGCTGGGGGAACGGCCCCATGATGTCGCTTCCTTTTCAAACCGTCAATTTCTGCTGGAACTCCACGTCCCGAGCTGCGAGCTTGGCCGCCAAGGACTGCTTGAATTCGCTCAATTGCGTTTGCAGACGCTCGTCCGCCGTCGCCAAGATCTGGACGGCGAACAAACCCGCATTGCGGGGCCCGCCCATCCCGACCGCCATGCACGCGACGGGCACGTCGCCGGGCATCTGCACCGTCGACAGCAACGAATCGAGCCCGCCCAGTTCCGCCGTAGGCACCGGCAAGCCGATCACGGGCAGCGTCGTATGCGCGGCGACCACCCCGGCCAAATGCGCCGCTCCGCCGGCAGCCGCGATGATGACTTTCAAACCCCGTTCGCGGGCACCGGCAGCGTAGTGGGCGACCGCATGCGGTGTCCGGTGAGCGCTCATCACGTGAACTTCATAGGCGACGCCGAATTCCGCCAACGCGTCGGCGGCCTTCCGAATCTTCGGCCAATCGTTGTCGCTACCCATCAAGATCCCCACCACGGGATGTTGTTCCAGGCTCATTGCAGATCCCTTCCAAAAACGATTCAACCCTCGCGAGGCCGGTTTTCTCGCCCCCGCCCCGCCCCACTCGGCTCGGCACTTCGCGAGCCCCGGGTAATATGATAACATATTCTCAGCGCGGCCGGGATTGCCCCAGGCCGCCAGCCCACGTTGCACAACGATCCAAGGAGCAAACACCGATGATGACAAAAGGGATGCTGAGCGTGACGATGATTCTGGCCATCGCCGGCTTTGCGGCGGCCGCAGCCCAGGAGGAGCGGGTTTTCGAGATGCGGACGTATTACGCTCCGCCCGGCAAACTGGATGCCATGAACGCTCGATTTCGCGATCACACGCTCAAGTTGTTCGAAAAACATGACATGGTCAATATCGGCTACTGGATGCCGATCGACAATCCGGACAACAAGCTGATCTACGTCCTGGCGTTTCCCAGCCGGGAGGCCCGCGACGCCGCGTGGAAGGCTTTCTTTGCGGATCCCCAGTGGCAGGAGGTCCGAACGAAGACCGAAGCCGATGGACGGATCGTGGCCAAGGTGGAATCCGTGCTGTTGAATGCGACCGATTATTCCCCCGCTGTCAAACCGTCGGCGGCCGGCGAACGAGTTTTCGAGTTGCGGACTTACACCGCATCGCCGGGAAACCTGGAAAACCTAAACGCCCGCTTCCGCAACCACACCTTGAAGCTGTTTGAAAAACACGGCATCACGAACATCGGTTACTGGTGTCCGCTCGAGGGCCAGCCGGGCGCCGGCGAAACTTTGGTTTATATGGTGGCCCATGCGAGCGTCGATGGGGCCCAAGCCTCGTTCGGGGCCTTCCGCCAAGATCCCGACTGGCTGGCTGCTCGAAAAGCCTCCGAGGAGAAGGCCGGCGGATCTTTGACCGCTCCGGACGGTGTCAAGTCTCTGTACCTGAAAGCGACGGATTACTCGCCGATGCAATGATGCCATCCAAGGCGCCGACAAGCGTCGCGTCGAGAAAGCAATGGAGCGATGGAAGACCCGAAATCGGATCCGAACGAGGTGATTCCCGAATCCGTGCCGCCGGCCCCAGCCCAGGCGGCATCGGAGCGGCGATTGGAGTTGCTGGCGCCCGCCGGAGATCTGGCGGCGCTGCAAGCCGCGTTGGCGGCCGGAACGGACGCCGTCTATTTCGGCTTGAACGTCCTCAACGCGCGGCGGCGAGCCCGTAATTTCGATCAGACCGAGTTCGCCGCAGCGGTGCAGACGACGCACGAGCACGGGGCCAAAGCGTATTTGACCCTGAACGTCGATTTGACCGAGCGAGAGTTGGCCCAGGCCGCACGGCTGTTGAAGCTGGCCCAAGAGGCCCGCGTCGACGCCGTGCTGGTCCGCGATCCCGCGCTGCTGGCGATGAAGCAGGAGTTCCCGGCGCTGGATTTCCATTTCAGCACGCAGACCTGCATTACCAACAGCGCCGACGTGGCCGCCGCCGCCCGCTTGGGCGCAAGGCGGGTGGTCTTGGCGCGCGAGTTGTCGCTGTCGGAAATCCGCGACGCTTCCGCGGTGGAAGGCATCGAAACCGAGGTCTTCGTCCAGGGCGCCTTGTGCTTCTCCGTTTCCGGGCGCTGCATGCTGTCCAGCTGGGTGGGCGGACGAAGCGGCAATCGCGGGACATGTACCAGCACCTGCCGCGTGCCGTGGTCGGTCGCCGGCGCCCCGGCCGGCACGCCGCTGTCCATGAAAGATCTCTCCCTCGCCAGTCGCTTGGCGGAACTGCGCGCGGCGGGCGTGGCGGCGCTGAAAATCGAAGGCCGGATGAAAACGGCCGATTGGGTGGCGCAAGCGGTGAACCTGTACCGGCGCGCATTGGCGGGCGAAGACGTCGAGCAGCTCGCTGCGCAAGTCGACGCGTTGGGAGCCTACACGGGCCGACAGCTGACTTGCGGCTATCTGGACGGCGACTATGGCGAGCTGACCGGCGCGTCGGGTCGCGAACGCCGCGCAGCCGCAGCGGAGCGATCTGCAGAATCGGATGCGGATACAGAGGACGGGTTCGGCGCCGAGGATGCGTCGGACGCGGACGACGAACCCGCGCCGGGCCGGCGGCCGCGTTCAGACCGCGCGACCTACGAACTGGATATCGACGTGCTGCCGCAAGGAATCGTGTGCCGCTGTCACTATATGGGCGAGACGACCGAATGGACCATGCCCAGGACCGTCGTCCATCGGCCTCACAAAGCCGTGGCGATCGGCAACCTGCTGGACTTTTTGGCCGCCCAGCAGGTTCAAGGCTGTGAATTGGTGCGCGGAGCCACCAACGAGCCCGGGTTCCTAATGGTCCCGCGGAAGGTGAACGAGCTGTCGACGCGAATCGCCAAGGCGCTGCAGCACCGCCAGAAAGTCCATACGCGTCTGCAGCAGACGGAGGTGCCGGAAGCCATTCAGGCGATCTTCGACAGCTGCGAGCGGCATCCTTCCAATCGCACGCCGCTGGGCCAGCCGCCGCACCGTGCCCGCTTGGAAGCCGACGCCGTCGAAGCGTTCCTGGCGGCCGTGCGACCGGAGGGCGTGATTGTCGAAGGGCTAACCGCCGACCGGGTCAAAGCGATGCGTTCCCTGTGTCGCCGAGTTCCCTTGATCGTCGCCCTTCCGCCGGTGTTCTTCGAAGCCGAAGTCGCGCCGATCCGTGAATTGCTGCGAATCTGCCAGCGGATCGGGGTCACCGTCGAAGTCAACAGCTGGGGCGGCTGGCTGCTGGCCAAGCAATCCGGAGTGCGCATGGAGGGCGGCCCCTTTCTGCCGGTCCTCAACTCGCTGGCAGCCCGCGTCCTGGGCAATGCCGGACTGCACAGCGTCACCCTGTCCGTCGAAGCGGACCGGCGGCAGCTGGAGACCGTCACCGAGCGCTGCCCCGTGCCTTGTTCGCTGGTCGTCTACGGCCGTCCCGCGCTGATGATCACGCGGGTCGCCCTGCCGGACGATTTCGACGGCCAATGGATGGTCGACCGGCGGGAAACCCGGGTGATCCCCCGCCGCGAACAAGGACTATGGGTCCTGCGGCCGGCGGAGCCGTTCGATCTGCGGGACGAGCACAATGACCGAATCCTCGTCCGGCATTTGGTGCTCGACCTGGTCGGCGCCGCCGATCCCGCCGGAGAATGGCTGGACAGCCGCCGCGGTCGGGATCCCTTCCGCTTTAACTACGCCCGCACGCTGGCCTAACCCGGTGCGCCCTCGCGCGCGGAAGGGGCACCAGACATGGGACGCTCTGCCATCGGTGGGCCTCACCTCGTCCAAGTTCTTTCTGCATTTCGATGCAGCACCCTGCCCAAAAATTCGGCAGGGCGTAAAGAATTCAGCCTCGCCCCGCGGATTCGCCGCGGAATCAAGAGATGAAGTCTGCGGGCATAAACGATTCAAGTCTCAAGAGTTAGGAAATGTCGCCGCGATCGGAAACCGGGTGTTTTTTCACCGGCACGTGTTGGTTGGTCCGCGAGTTGCTAATTCTCAACGCAACGGGAATGCTGGGCAAGAACGACGATTCCTGACCGGCATTCGACTTTCGCAACGACGTCTTCTTGATGAGGAGGTGTGACGAAAGAGAGGCTGGGTAACGCATG
>Ga0366819_10138_pt1 | contig 39795 bp, 29 predicted proteins | sample TotcelFGM3001N15_FD_207091 | JGI IMG/M metagenome (GOLD analysis project Ga0366819, IMG submission 207091) | Enriched cells from coal bed in the Powder River Basin, Montana, United States - Total cells FGM rep3 HSBNCT.FGM.300.1.N15 ... | reverse complement strand
GAACGGGAATTCCAGCGATTGCGGGAACTCTCGCTGGAAGAACGTGGACAGATGCTGTAGCTCGCGATTTGGCGGCTGCACTGGATGCCCGCGGCCAAGAGTACGCACTAGGCGGGGCCATCGCTCTGGGGTTCTGGGGCGAACCTCGGGGCACGCTGGACGTGGATGTAACCTTGTTCCTGGCGGCGAGTCAATCGTTTCCCGAAGCTCGCTTTTTCTCTTGATTCCAATGCGAGGTGACTCAAAATGCCCAAGCAAGCCGGCGGCACGGTCCGGATCAAGTCGGTAGAGATCGCCGACGAGCCGCGCGGCGAGCCGGAATTGGAGCTGGAATTCTTGGGCAGCACCGCGGGCGTCAATCGCGTCGGGCGTCCGGTCGAGGTGAGCGCCCTGGTCCGCAATCTGGGCGGCCGGACGGCGGAAAACACCGTCGCCGCGTTGCGCGTGCCCACCGGCGTACGGCTGTTGCCGGGCGGCCGTCAGGCCGAACGCATCTCGCCGTGGCTGCCCCAAACGATGACTTGGCAAATCGAAGCGTCGCAACCCGGACCGGCGACCGTCGAACTGCAGCTGCAAACGGTGGGAGCCCCGCTGGCGAAGTGCGGCGCAACGATCGAATTCACTTCGGCACCGCCGCTCTCGGCGACGGACTACATTCCGCCGCCGCAGCCGGTCCAGGCGAACGTCGACTTGGGCGTGTTCTACTTTCCGGGCTGGAGTTCGCCGTCCCGCTGGCGGCCGATCCTCGACTTTCCCAAACGCAAGCCGGTGCTGGGGTGGTACGACGAGTCGAATCCGGAATGTGCGGACTGGCAGATCAAGTGGGCGGTCGAGCACGGCGTGACGTTTTTCATGGTCGATTGGTACTGGGTTCGCGGCCAGCGGCACTTGGAGCACTGGCTGCACGAAGCTTACGCGAACGCCCGATTCCGCTCGCAGCTGAAATGGTGCGTGATGTGGGCCAACCACAACCCGCCCAAGACGCACTCGCTGGAGGATTGGCGGAACGTGACGCAGTATTGGATCGATCACTATTTCAAAACACCCGAGTACTACCGGATCGACGGCCGGCCCGCCGTGTTCATCTGGGCGCCGCGGAACATCCGTAACGATCTCGGCGGCGGCGAGCAGGCGGCCGAGTTATACGCGCTGTCGCAACAGATGGCTCGCGACGCCGGCTTGCCGGGAATTTATTTCGCGGCCATGAGTTCTCACGAATCGGCGGCGGCCTGCGAGCAACTGAAAACCGAAGGCTACGAAGCGTTCACGTCGTACCACGGTTTCGAACTGGCCGAACGCCGCACAGGCAGCAAATATTTTGGCTTTGACAAAGTCGTCGAGACGGCCGGCGAGGTGTGGCAACAGGCCGACGAGCGGGCGTCGGGCTTGGAGTACATTCCGATCGTCGATACCGGCTGGGCTTCCGAGCCGTGGCATCGCAGCGAAGCGCGAGTTATTTCGGGGCGGACCCCCGAATTGTTCGGCCGGCTGTGCCGTCAAGCGGCTGAGTACGCGGCCCGGGAGGGAAAGGAGATCGTCGCCGTCGGGCCTTGGAACGAATGGGGCGAAGGCAGCTATATCGAGCCGTACGCCGAGTACGGATTCGGCGACCTGAACCAAATGCGCGAGGCGTTTTGCGCTCCCGGCGATTGGCCGCCCAATGTAATCCCGTCCGACGTCGGACGGGGCCCCTATGACTTTCCGCCTCAGCCGGCCACGACCCGGTGGACGTTCGACAAAGACGGCGATCTGGAGGGCTGGACGCACAACAGCGTAGCCCGCGTGCGCGTTTCGGACGGCCTGCTGCAGGGCGAGTCGGCTGGATCCGGTCCCATTCTGCAAGCGCCGAGCGTGATGATCGAAGCCGATCGCCTGCGGACGCTGGTGGTGCGGATGCGCAGCGACGCCGACGATCGCCCCCAGCTGTTCTGGGGCACGACGATGGCCGGACAAAGCGAAGCGAACAGCGCCCGCTTTGCCGTCACGGGCGACGGCCAGCTGCGCGAGTACGTGGTCGATCTCGGCGGCGTGCGGAGCTGGCGCGGCGTGATCACGTCGCTGCGCTTCGATCCGGTGAACAAGCCGGGGGTGCAATTCGCAATCGACTCGATCGAAGTGCGGTAAGCAAGTTGCCATGGCGGCGAATCCGCCGACACGCTTTCATTCCTTCCGCAGCTCACCGGAAACGCAGGCTGTAGCTTTGGCCGGCTTTTACTTCGAGCGTGTCGGGGCCGTCGAGCGACTGGCCCGGCGGGACACGGAGCGTGTGCCGGCCGTCCGCCGCTGAGCGGAGGGTGGCGGAGGTGAGGCGGCCGTCCTGCCACTGCATGTCGATCTCCAGTCCGCCTCGCGCGCAGATGCCGCGGACGCTGCCGGTGGCCCAGGCGTCGGGCAGCGCGGGCAACAGATCGACCACGTCCATGTGCGATTGTACGAGCATCTCGCAGACGCCCGCGGCGTAGCCGAAGTTGCCGTCGATCTGGAAGGGCGGATGGGTATTGAACAGGTTTTGGTAGATCATGTTCTGGAGCAAGCTGCTGAGGATGCGATAGGCGCGGTTGCCGTCCTGCAGCCGAGCCCAGATCGAGATCTTCCACGCCCGGCTCCAGCCGGTCGAAGCGTCGCCGCGAGCGTTCATGGACACCCGCGCGGCTTCGGCCGGTTGGGGCGTGGTCCGCGGCGAGATCTGCCGGCCCGGATGGACCGCGATCATGTGCGACAGATGCCGGTGCTGGTCCTGGGGATCGTCGCGATCGACCATCCACTCCTGGAGTTGGCCCCAGCGCCCGATCTTCGGACCCAGCAGTTTCTCGCGCATGGCGGCGATCTGCTGCCGAAACGGCTCGTCGACGCCTAACGCCTCGGAGGCTTCCAGATAATTGGTGAACAGGTCCCAGACCAACTGTTGATCGAACGACACGCCGTCTTCGTGCGGCCCGTGCTCGGGAGAAAATCCGTCGGGCGAGACCAGCGTTCCGTCGGGCAGCGGCTTGAGATGATCGACCCAGAACTCGCACAGGTCCTTGAAGACCGGATAGGCCCGATTGCGGAGGTATTCCTGGTCGCGGGTAAAAGCGTAGTGATCCCACAGGTTTTGGGCCACCCAGGCGGCATCGCCTTTGGACCATTTCCAGGTCGAACCGCCGAACACGCCGTTTTCCGCGTGGCAGATCCAGCCGCGGGTACCGAAGGCCGCCCGGGTTTCGTCGCGGCGGACGTCGCGAATCGAGTACACCCAGTCCGCCAGCGGCCCAAAACACTCGGCCAGATTGGCTGGATCGACGAACCAGTAGTTCATCTCGATGTTGACATCCGTGTGGTAGTCGCTCCGCCACGGCGGACGATTGCTGTGGTTCCACAGCCCTTGCAGGTTTGCCGGCAGACTACCCGGACGCGAGCAGCTGATCATCATATAGCGGGCGTACTGGAACAGCAGCTCTTCCAGATCAGGGTCCGCGGGCTCCTGCTTGTACAGGGCGAGCCGCTGATCGGTCGGCACGCTACGGATGGCTTCCGGGGTCTGGCCCAGATCGATGGAGCAGCGGTCGAACAGCCGCTGATAGTCGGCGACGTGTCCGGCCAGCAGGGTCTCGAACGGCTTGGCCGCCGTAGCGGCCAGTTGCTGTCCGAGGCGATCGCGAGGATGCTCGCCTTTCCAGCCGTGCTCGCGGCGGTTCACGTAATCGGTGCCAGCGGCCAAGAGCAGCGTCAAGGCGTCGCAATCCTTGAAGAAGAGGCCCCCGTCGCGGGCTTCGAGCGTGCCGCCTTCGTGCAGCACCAGCAACTGAGCTTCGTAGTCCAATGCGATTTGGTACCGATCGGTCTTTCCGCGGGTGCTGCCTTCGCCGTAGACGTAACCGGCGAGCGAGCCGGACGAGGTGATCCGGTTGTCCCGCGCCACGATCTTCGCCTCGTGCATGTCGGTCAGCAAGACCTTACCCGTGTGCGCCGCCTTCTTGTCGGCGGTGAACCGCAGGACCATTACCTGGTCGGGATAACTGGCAAAGTATGTGCGGCGATAGGCCGTGCCGTCACGACAGTAGCGGATGTCGTGGACCGCGCGGCCAATATCCAGCCGGCGATGGTATGAGTCGCTCATCCCGCCGTCCACCGCGGCGCGGATCGCGGAGCCGAGTTCGCCCAAGGCGATCTCCGCCACCTGAAAATGCGTCTTGTCGCGAAGCTGGAAGACGAACCGATACGACCGGAAGGGCTTGTCGTTCTGAAAGGTGAACGTTTTGGCCATGTGCCGCTGGGGGAACGGCTCCGGGAGGTGTTGTTCGTCCAGCAGCGTCCAATTCACGTCGTCGCTGGAGCCGAGCAACTGCCACTGCTGTGGGTCGCGGTTGGGCATGTCGTTGGCGCTGGTCAGCGTGTAGCTCGTCAGCGGCGCGTCGAGCGGCGTGGCGAATGTCACCTGCCAGACGACCGGCCGGTTCCCGTGCTCCATGCACCATTTGGTGCCCGGATTGCCATCGACCGTTTTCTCGACGTCCTGCCCGTGTGCCGGCGCGTGCTCGCTGGGATTGGAGACGCCCGGTGCTCTCCGGCCGTCACCCAATTCGACGTACAGGTCGCCAAAAGCCTGGTACGCGCCCGTATCGTGCTCGTCGCCGATCCACAAACTGTCCTCGTTGAACTGGATGCGTTCCCGATCGACGCCGCCGAAGACCATGCCCCCGAGCCGACCGTTGCCGATCGGCAGGGCCTCGGTCTCCCAGTTCCGGGCCGGCGTTCGATACCAAAGCCCAGGGTTTCCGTCCGTCGCCGTCTCCTCGGCCGACACACTCCAGCCCATTACGATCACGAGCAGACAGGCACTCGACACTCGGAGCATCCAGCAACGATTCATGATCGGGTTCCTTTGTACTACAAACGGTCTACCCAGGAAAACAGCTTTTGTAGCCGTTCCATTGCGTACGTTCAACCATGCGGATAGACTGCTGCGGATCGACTGCCGGTTTCTCCGCCTCCGGTGTCGAGCCGTAACCAAGCCGCTTCGAAAATCTTGGCCCGACCATGCTGCAGCGTTTTCTCTTACTCTGGCTGATTCTGCTGAGCGTTCTGGCGTTCGGGTGGAATTCGTGGGTTCCGGGGATTCCCGATCCGTTTCGCAGCAGCGCCCCCGGGCTTAATTACCTGTTTGCCGTGACCATGCTGGCGATCGGATCGCTGCTGCCGGCAGACGAGATCCGGCAGGTCGCGCGGCGCTGGCCGACCGTGCTGGGCGGTACGACCGTCCAGTATCTCGCCATGCCGTTGCTCGCGTACGTGCTGGCCCGGTTGTTTCGCCTGGAGGGCGCGGCGTTGATCGGCGTGCTCGTCGCCGGCTGCGTCCCCGGCGCAATGGCCTCGAACGTGCTGACGCTGATCGCCCGCGGCAACGTCAGTTATTCGGTCAGCTTGACGGCGTTGGCCACGCTGGTTTCGCCGCTGGTCGTGCCTGCCGCCTTGTGGCTGTTCCTGCGGCGGTGGGTCAACCTGGACGTGCCGCAGATGATGTGGCAGTTGTCCTGGATGGTCGTGATTCCCGTCCTGGCAGGGCATCTGCTTCGCCGCACGTTCGCTGTTTGGGAGCGCGCCTCGCAACGCTTCGGCGCGACGATTGCCAACCTGAGCGTGCTGTGGATCATCGCCGTCGTCGTGGCTCAAAACCGCGACCGCTTGACGCAAGTCGAATTCTCGCTGTTGCTGTCGTTGGTGCTCCTGAACGTGCTGGGATTTCTCGCGGGTTTTCTGGGCGGATGGGCCATGCGTCTGCCGCCGCCGATGCGGCGCGCCCTGGTCTTGGAGGTCGGCATGCAGAACGCCGGATTGGGCACTGTGCTGGCCACGCATTTCTTCGGGCCCGAAGCCGCCCTGGCGCCGGCGATTTACACCTTCGGCTGTATGCTCAGCGGCACGCTGCTGGCGCGGTTTTGGAGCAGGCAAGGGAACGCACATCGTTCCCAGCGGCCGGGATAGCGTGCGCACGTAGGACACACGGCCAACAAGTTAGGCGGGGGAGGTTTTAACAGCCTACCCTTTGCCGCTTCTATTGTTGTTGGCCCACGTGGGGCGGATGGTGAATGATACCATGCCGCCGACGCACGGAGGACCCCACGCCATGCAAACCGCGACCGCACTACAACCCGCCCCGGCTGGTGACAACAGCGCCGATAAGGCTCCCAGCCGGGCCGCTGCCGCGTTGCGGGCGGCAGGGGTGGCCAACGGGCCCGACCCTGGACGTGGTGCCGCCGAGTAGCCTTGCCAGCGGGTTGGAGTTGGTCCGTGACGACCGGCGGAAAGCCGGCTGGCGATTTGTACGCCCCAGCATCGATCGGCTGTGGCGGCAGTACACGAAAGCTTAAGGAACTGCGCAAAAAAAGCCCCGGAGTCGAATGACTCCGGGGCAGCGTTTTAACTTCGTGGGTTTCTCAGGTGCGTGTAGAGAGTAAATACGAACCCTAAAACCGTGAAAACTGCCGCAACAATCGTAGCGGCGCTAGCCGCATTCGCTAAATTAATCACAAAACAAACCTTTCCAAAAACTGGTCAAATTGTTTTGTGCTTTGCGGCGACCGCTCCCAGGGGCTCCTTTTTCGTTTTGTAGTTTTTAAGTTTTGTGTTTTTGGAAGTTTTGAATGTTTTTAAGTTTTGAATGTTTTTAAGTTTTGAATGTTTTTAAGTTTTGAATGTTTTTAAGTTTTGAATGTTTTTAAGTTTTGAATGTTTTGAATGTTTTGATGTTTTGATGTTTTGAATGTTTTGAAGTTTTGAATGTTTTGATGTTTTGATGTTTTGAAGGAACACAGAGAGGGTGCAAAACGCAAAAGCACACTCAAACGGAACTTACACCGGTCCCGTCCATCACTTTATAGCCATTTTGGACATGCATGTCAAGACGAAAATTGCTGTTTAAGGGGTTACAACTTTGCAGGTTGACACCGATTTATGCCGCCATCCGCTCCCCACCTACCAGGCCAACGACCCGACCGGCACGGGCTACGTGCTACGGGCCAACGCTGGGGCGCAAGAAATGCGGGACCTGGTTTGGGTAAACACGCGAACCGTGTTAGATTGCCGCTTACGTGGTTGTGGTGGTGGGCCACGGGAGTAATTACCCGTGCCGTGCTTGGCAACATCCCGCCTAGCCGCCCACCGCCCTTCTTTTTTACACCCACGTGCAAGGGATGTATAACCACGGATGAAGGGATGGATCTATGGACCGACCACGTGTGTCCGCACGGCGTGCGTTAGAGCGGCTGGCGGCAAGCCACGGCGAAGAACCGGACCGCTTTGACTTTGTTGAAGACCAACGGCTGTTGAGGCAAGCAGTACCGGACAAGGCGAGCAGTTATATACGCGGAATTGGCCACTTGAAGGCGGGCGACAAGGTCGTGCTGTGCTGCCGCGTATCTGGGCGGGAGCAGAGACGCCGACGCAATTTGAAGGACCAAGAGGCCGAACTGCGGCAGGTGGCGGCAGAACGCGGGGCTACGGTGGTGGACGTGGTAACGCACGTTGGCCCCGGCTGGGACCCGAGCTGGTTGGCACCCGCTGTAGAGACTGCCAAGAAATGCGGGGCCAAGTTGCTGGCAAGAAGCACGAACCGCTTTATACGCCACCCCGACTACCACAGCATAAACAACCCCGATGCACAAGCCCGCGACGTGGACCTAGAAGCGATGTGGCGGGTGGCCGACGGCGAACCCCTTGTTACCGTTGTGCCCCCGGATGCCCCACCGGGCGATGAGCGGAGCAAAGAAACAACGTGGGGCCAGCAGCAGAAGGGCCACAAGGGCGGACGGCCAACGAAGACGAAGCCAGCGGGTTATAAGAAGGAACGGCGAGAGCAGCAGTTGAACCGCGTGCTGAAGTTGCACCGCCGCGGACTACCGCTTGGCGATATTGTAGTGCTGATTGGAACCCCGAAAAGTACCACCGCAAGGTGGATTGCTAAATACGCCTGACGAGTGTACCGTTTTTTTGTTGGAAGCCTGCGGGCCACACCGCATAAAGCCTGCTAGTTATTGGCCTTGCTGTGATGTTGCGGAGTGCGGACGCAGGGCGATAACCGTTAGGGCATAATGGACGCATATTTGGCACACCCGACGGCCGCCCCTGGCCATTACTTGCCCTATTGCCACCATGCCGACCGCACCATTGCCGCCCCGGTTGAACGCTGGCCAAAACAAAAACACTTCGTCCAATGAGGGGAAATTAGCCATTGTTGTGCAAGGGGTGCTTGGCAAGTATGCTTACTGGCTGTTGCCGTTGTTTTTGTGGGGCGTTGACTTACGGAGGTGCGAGATGAAACCAGCTACGAGGATTATTGTATTGGTGTTTTGTGCCGTGCTAATGAACCTTACCCAGACGAACGGCTTAGCCGCACAACCCGTGCGGAAACAGGGTGCCAAGACCGACAGCAAACCAAAGCCACAGACGAGCACGGAGTACTGGCGGGAGTATGCAAAGACGCATATAGCGGACCCGCCCACCGTTGGTTCAACTGGCCAACTGAATTACAACCTGACAATTGTGCAAGTGGTAGACGAAAACAACGCCGTGTGCCGGTTTGGGACGGGGGGCGAGTTGATGTACTGGTTTGTTATGCCCACCACGAACCTAGTGGATGGGGAAATGATCGACACCGGTGGACAGGTGTTTACAGTTACGGGAACGAAGACCTACACAACGATTTTAGGTGCCACGAAGAAGGTTTATGTTTTTGAACGGGCAACGGCACTTCCCAACGTGGCCAAACCAGCGGCAGAGGCTAAGGCCCGCCATGAAGACGCAGCCCGACAGCAACGCATTGAAAACGCAAAGTGGCGTACTTGGACCGCCGCCAACGGGAAGCACCGCGTGGCGGCCAAGTTTGTGAAGGTTACGAACGGTGTGCTTACGTTGGAGACGAAGGATCGTAGGACAATTGAAGTGCCGTTGGCCCAACTGCTGCCAAACGACCAGGAGTTTGTACGGCTACGCAAGTGGATGAAACCGGAAACGACGGAGCCACAAAGCACAAGCACACCGCCGCCGCCCGCCACCGTGGCTAAAGCCGTGCCCGAGGTGGCGCCCAAAGCCGCCAACACTGACACCCGCACCCGGTGGCTAAATGAAAGCTACGGGACAACCATCTACCAAGTGAATGGCAAGGACTGGGCTGAGTTGGAAAACGCCACGCAGAAGATTAGGTGGACGTTGACCGAAACCGTACGCACGGATGAATACATTGAACTGTATAACGCCACGCGGAACCAAAACTGGCGGTTGATGGCAGAGAAGATGGACTTAAAGGAAGGCGAGCAATGGAAGTGGGTATCCACCGGCCACTGGCACACACCCGACGCCCATGTATCCGCTAACTAACGGGCCACGATAGAACCCCTTGCATGGGTGAACCGACCGAACCCCGCCCCTAGCCTATTGCCGGGCATTATGGACGTTGAACCCCCTGCAATGGCTAAACGCCCCATTGGCCCGCCACTGCCCAGCGGTTGCGGCGATTTAGGATAACTTTGACCTTTTTTGGAATTATTGCCCGAATGAGTGTTGCTTCTTCTTGGGGGTGCCGTATATTGCTGGTGTAGTGAACACAAGTACACACAAGAACCCAAACCGGAGGAACGACAATGACCGCGAAGAAGACCAGCAGCAAGGCCAAAGCACCCGCCACCCAAGCCGCCACGAAGCCCGCCGCCAACAAGGCACCGGAAGAAGCAAAGGCACCGGAACCGACCGCCACCACTGCCCAGCAAAAGGCAAAGCGGGGCAAGGCACAAGCCGCCCCCGTGCAAGCCGCCCCGGTGGCCCCGCCAACAGAAGCCACTACCGCCGAGCCGAAAACGAAGGGCGTACTTGGCGGGTGCAAAAGCCGGGCTTACTTGGCGGGCAAGTTGCTTGCCGCAACCGGGCTGGAAAATGGCGTAAGCCCGGAACTGGTTGCGAAGGTGGATGAACTGTATGGCAAGGCAAACCCCACGCAAACCGGCTTTGACTGCCGGGCGGCATGGCACGCCATTAACGGCTACTTGGAAGCCTTGCAGGAAATGAAAGCGAAGTAGCCCAAACCGCACGACGCGACAACCACTTGGCCCCCGCTAGCCCGCAATGGGCTGACGGGGGCTTTTGCGTTGCTGAGTGGCCCCCAAGTACCGAGCAGCCCCACGCAACGCGACAGCGGGACGGCTAGGGGCCGACGACGGGCGGCGGTGGTTGCTGCCGGGTGGCCATTGTGCCCAGAGTAGCACCCCCTACACCGACGGCGTACAATGGCCACTGTACGGAATAAAGTGCATGGTAGAAGGGGGCCACGTATGACGCCGCAAGAAGTGCTGGACAAGCTGTTAATTACGGGATGCATTGTGAGCGTGGAAACCGTTGGCGGTGTGCTCTTTCCTGTTGGTTACGCCCGCCATGTTGGAACCAAGATTGTATGGGCCACACCGTTCCCAGAGGACCAGCACAACGGCCATGTAACCATTGGGGAGGAAGTGCGAACGTACCATGACCGCGACGTGGGCGTGTTGAAGGGCGGCAGCTTTGTTGCGTACTTTGCCCCCCATGATGAATGGGACGACGAGCACGAAACGCGGCGGGTGCTGGGGTGGTTGCCTAAGTGGTTGCAAGTGTGGCAGGAACCGGAACGGCTGGCCGACTTTGATGCGTTTGTGGCCAGCGTTGCCAACGACACCTAGACCCTGCCCCCCGTGGCCCCCGGTAGTGCCATTGCAAAGCAGCCTGAAAAATGAGGCTGATGAAAGGCGGTTGTGACGAGCGGGGCGAAAGTCTACACCCCACCCACGCCCCTGGAAGCCGCCTACCCCGACCGCCGACCAGCAGACCCGCCGCACCCCCTACCCCCCAACACCCCGCCGCCCCTTGGCACGCTGCCGGAACCGCCGCAATACCCCACCCCAGAGCCATAGCAACCCCATACAAGGACTTGTACGGGCGTCCCTGCCCTTGTATAATGCTTGCGAGGGGTACGTTATGCACCACAAGGGAGGAAACTGGCATGGCCAACGGCAAAGCGATTATTGGTTACGTGCGGGTTAGCACACAGAAGCAGGGCGACAGCGGGCTAGGGCTGGAAGGGCAGGAGCACGCCTTGCACGGCTACGCACAAACCACGGGCGGGCCGTTACTGCGGACTTACAAGGAGGTTGAAACGGGCAAGCGTAACGACCGCCCGGAGCTGGCCAAAGCACTAGCCCACGCCAAGCGTAGCGGGGCAACGCTGGTAATTGCCAAGCTGGACAGGTTGGCCCGCAACGTGCATTTTGTAAGCGGGCTGATGGAGAGCGGTGTTGACTTTGTGGCGTGCGACAACCCCCACGCCAACAAGCTGACCATACACATCCTAGCCGCCATTGCCGAGCACGAGGCGGAAGCCATTAGCCAACGCACCAAAGCCGCCCTTGCCGCCTACAAGGCCCGTGGCGGGACGCTGGGGGCCGCACGGCCCGAGTGCCGCAAGCTAAGCCCAGCGGCACGCCAAGCAGGTGCTAGGGCCAGCGGGCGGGAGGCTAAGCGGCAAGCCGACGCCGCCTATGCTGACCTTGCCCAGCAGATGGCCGACTGGCGGCAAGCGGGGCTAACGCAACAGCAGATTGCCGACCGCTTGAACGCGGAAGGGCACACCACGCGACGCGGCAAGCCGTGGGGACAAGTGCAAGTGCTGAGGGTGCTGCGGCGGTTTGCCTAGCCCACAAAAAAACGCCCCCGGTACGGCTTGGGTAACTGGCGATTGACGGTATACTGTACGCATGGACACGTACCAAAGCCGCCAGAACCGCACAAAGACGACCGAGCTGCCGCAACGGTTTGAACCGGGCTTCTTGCGGAACATGGACCGCCGCTTGGCACTGTCCCAACGCTTGTCCGCCGTTTACGAAACCATTGTGGACGACCTTGGCGGGCAAGACACCTTGAGCCATACGAAGTTGGCCCTTGTGGAACGGTTTGTGTTTTTGGAAGCCGTACTGCAAACGTGGGAGGAAAAGATTGCCACGGACCCCAAGGAAGCGGAACCGCTGATGGGCAAGTGGATACAAGCCGTGAACAGCTTGCAAGGGCTTGCCCGTTACATAGGGCTGGACCGGGCGGAACGCCCGATGGTGAACCTGCGGGCATACGTGGAGGCCAAACAATGAACATCCTGAAGGCCATCAAGGATGACAACTTGTTTGCCCCGTTTTACGACCACCCGGCAACGTGGCAGAACTGGTTTACCGCCTTGCGGGTAATGTACGGCTTGCCCGTGCTTGGCGAACAAGCGAACGCCGTAGCCGAGCAATGCACGGGTAGGGATGACTTTTTGGATGATGGATTTGACACCGCGTTGTTTTTGACCGGACGCCGGAGCGGCAAGAGCCGGGTTGCTGCCACCATTGCCGCTTATGAGGCGGTGCTGGCGGGCCATGAGGTGAAGCTGGCCAAAGGGGAATTTGGCGTAGTGGCAATTTGTGCCCCGACGAAGTGGCAAGGGCGGATTGTGAAAGACTACGTGCGGGCGGTGTTTGATGTGCCGTTACTGAGGCAGGAGGTACACAAGGAAACCGCCGATGGGTTTGAACTGCGGAACGGCACCCGCATTGAAATACAGGCGGGCGACTGGCGGACCATACGAGGCTTTACGCTGGTTGCCGCCATTGTGGATGAGGCTTGCTTTTTTGGCTACGACGCGGAATGCAAGGTACGGAGTGATACGGAACTGATACGGGCCATTAAGCCCAGCTTGGCAACGGTACGGGGGAAGCTGGTTTGCATTAGCAGCCCATACGCCAAAAAGGGATGGTGTTACACCCAATGGAAAAAGCACTGGGGTAGCAACGCGGGGAGGGTGCTGGTTTGGAACAGCCCGAGCACGGTAATGAACCCCACGCTGCCGCAAGCGGTGGTAGATGAGGCATTGGCCGAAGACTTGCAAGCCGCCAAGAGCGAGTATCTGGGCGAGTTTAGGGATGACGTGGCGGAGTTTTTACCCCGTGCGATGGTGGAAAGCCTAGTGGTGCCAAACCGCGTTGAAGTGCTGCCGTACCCGGATACGCGGTACGTGGGCTTTGTGGACATAAGCGGCGGGCGGGTGGACGACGCCGCGTTAGCCATTGCCCACCGAGAACACGGGAAGGCGGTGCTGGATTTTGCCAAGGTGTACAAACCGCCGTTTAACCCGCACGAAGTGATAGGGCGGATGGCGGAGGAGTTGAAGCGGTACGGCATACGCCGCGTAACGGGCGACAACTACGCCGCCGAGTTTGTGGCCCGTAGTTTTGAAGGTTGCGGACTGCGGTACACGAAATGCGAAAAAGCGAAGTCCGCCCTATACGCCGAACTGCTGCCCCGCATTTGCAGCAAGGGCGTGGAACTGCTGGACGTGCCGTTGCTGGTTGACCAGCTTGCCGGGCTGGAGCGGCGGGTACGGGCGGGCGGCAAAGACATTATTGACCACCCGCCCAACGGGAAGGACGACTTGGCGAACGCGGTAGCGGGTGTAACCGAAGCCACGTTTTCCAGACATACCCACGTGGGCAGACTGTAGCCCCACGGACAACTAACGGAGGATCGAGCAATGCAGAAAACGACATGGGAAGAACTGCCGGTTGAGGAACGCGGGTTGCCGAATGGCTGGCAAAACATGAGCCCGGAGGCACGCTTGGCGGCTTGGGAGGCTTATCACGGGGGCGGATGGCGGGGCTTGTTGATTGGAACATGGGTCCTGTTTCCGGATGGAGCCCAGCGGGAACGGGACCCGAACGGAACGTTGATGCCCCCACCCGCCGACGAGGAGGAACGCTTGCGGCTGGTGCTGCAATACTGCGAGGAGCAGCAACGGCGGGCACGGGATGCGTTTATTAACTTGAAAGAACGCCTAACCCATCAAGTAAACGGCAACGTGCGGCAACAGCAAGGGATCGCCATACCGCCCGACGAAACAGAGTTGGAACGGTTACACAACTTGCGGAGGCACGCGGCAACGTGGGCGACGGAGGTGGCGGAGGCACGCGAACGATTGCTTGCGGCGAAGCCGGATTGGAAGGTAAAGCAAGAAGCCCTTGCCGCAGAGTACAAGCAGAAAAACGAAGCATTTCTTGACCGACTGAACGCCATTAGACTTTAGGAAAGGACCCCTGCCATGAGTGGCTACGTTTGCAACGTGGGCACCCCCGCCGACGACATGCTGTTGCCGCCGCCTAGCTGGGACGGCACGCCCAATGGTCCCCCGGTAGCGAACGCTGGGGATGACATGCTGTTGCCGCCGCCGACCATGTTTGAACCTGCCCCCGTGGGACCCAGCTTCCGGACTGCGGAACCACAACCTAATGCTGCCGGGTATGGTGCCCCGGTGGTGAACGCCGACGACGCCCGCATACTGGCCCACCAATACGCGGACTTTGCGATGGCCCTTGGCATCGGAAACAACGACCCCGCCATTGGCGAAGAATGCCAGATGTTAACCGCCCGGTCCCAAGCGTGGCTCGCCTACCACAACGGGCAAGGCCCCGCCCCGGTGGCGGTGCTGAACGAGAGCAACGCACTAGCCAACGTGCGGGACCGGGACTTGGCGGAAACGGTGGCCAACATGTACCACGACTATGCGAAGGAGTTGATACAGCGTGACACGGGCAACAGCGGTTTGAGCTTTAGGCATGAAGCCACCTTGCTTGGCATACGTGGCCATGATTGGCTAGCCAGCGGCTTGGGACGCCCAACCGATAGGTTTTTGGAACAGTATATTGCCAACGCGGGCCGGTATGCCATGCCCCCCGTTGGCCCCGTGGCCAACTACGCGGGGGCAGCGGGCTGTCCGCCCAACGGTGCTGGGGTTTGCCACCCGGTAGCGAACACCGCTGATGACATGCTGTTGCCGCCGCCAAGCTGGGATGGCCCGAGCCCGAACCGGGCACCGGGTGCGGCCTACGCGACTTACCGGGTAGCGAACACCGCTGATGACATGCTGTTGCCGCCGCCAAGCTGGGATGGCCCGAGCCCGAACCGGGCACCGGGTGGCGTTGGCCCCGTGGCGAACGCTACGGATGACATGCTGTTGCTGCCGCCAAAATGGTAAACGCTTCACCACGCCCACGACGCCAGCCAAAGAGGAACGCCAGCCATGCGGATTGAGATACGGGACCTTGAAGGCCGCGAGCATTACGTTGTGCCCGTGGTGATGCTTACCGAAGGTGTACACAACGGGAGCCAAGGGCCGTTGTATTACCCTGCCGAGGAATTGCAGCAAACCGCCCACTACTGGAACGGCAAGCCGATTGTGGTTTACCACCCGGACATGTACACGGCGGGATGGGCGGGGTGCCCCACGGTGTTTAACAAGCAGAAGGTGGGCACCGTGTTTAACGCCCGGTTTGAAAAGGGCAAGTTGAAAGCCGACGCATGGATTGACAAGCAGCGGGTGGGGCAAGTGGACCGCCGCATTGTGGAAGCAATACAGACCAAGAAACCGATGGAGGTAAGCACGGGCTTGTTTACCGACAACCTACAGCAACGGGGCCAATGGAACGGCACGCGGTACGAAGCCATAGCCCGGAACCACCGACCTGACCACTTGGCCATATTGCCGGACTTGCGTGGGGCTTGCAGCCTTGACGACGGGGCGGGCCTTATACGGAACGCATGGGAGGACGATGTTTTGCTGCCGCCGCCGAGGTGGAGCTTTGCTTGAACAAAGAGGGTAGGGGGCGGCGGTTGCCGCTCGTCGCGGCAAGGGTTGCCATAGGGTTTTCGCTCCAGTCTACCTTTGGCCTACCCACGCCGCCCCCTATTTTTGAACCGCTGCCCGACGAGTTGCCACCCGCCCCGGCATAGTGTAAATACATGGGTGGCGGTGGTGGCACGGCAAGGGAGTAGCTACCCAAGCCGGGCCGTTTATCCTTGACCGGATGGCCACGCCACCCCCGCCCACTTACACCCCACGGCAACACGGTCAAGGGAAAGGTCAAGGGACCATGCCTAGCACAACGCCACTTAGGGCAGTGGGCTATTGCCGCACAAGCGGTGAGGGCCAACGCAACAACACCAGCATACCCCGGCAGAGGAAAGCCATTGAGCAATTTTGCCAACAAAAGGGCTGGACCTTTGTTGGCCACTACGTTGACGAAGCCAAGAGCGGCAGCAAGGTTGACGGCCGCGACGACTTTGGGCGTATGATGGCGGACGCCGCCAAGGGCAAGTTTGAAATAGTGGTGCCGTTTGACGTGACCCGGTTTGCACGTGACGGGGTTGACATTGTTGGCACGGCCAAAGACTTGAAGGCCGAGTTTCGCGTTTACGTTGTGGATGCCAAAGGCCAGTTTGACAACCGGGACCACCGGAACGCCTTGCGGAACTTTGTACACGCTGGCGTTAGCGAACACGAACGCCTGTCTATTATGGAACGTACCATTGGCGGACGTGTTAGGCGGGCGGAGGAGGGCTTGCCGTGGTGTGCTAGTAACCCGGTGGGCAGGGCGTTTAAGTACGTGGACCCCGAACACCACAGCAAGGGCGGGGAGTGGTACGTAACGGACAAGGGGCGGGCCATTGCGGCGGTGTTGCGGCGGTACGTAAAGGGCGAAAGCCTAACCGCACTTTGCCGGGAGTTTGGAATCGTGCGGTCCTCCAAGGTGTCCGATTGGGTATGGCATGGCCAGCTTGCCGGAACGTACATAGCCCGGTTTGACAGCGTGGAGATTGAACTTTGCCGCGAAGTACCCGTGCCCGGAATACCGGAAGTGGTGCCGTTGGCGTTGCTGGAAAAGGTGAAGGCCAAGCTACAACACAACCGGGCGTTTAACCGGGCCGACGTGCGGAAGTACCCGCTAAGCGGGTTTATACGGTGTGGGCACTGCAAGCGGGCACTGACGGCACAAACCAAAGACGGAACCGTTTACTACCGGCACAAGGGCGAAGCCGGTTGCACGTTGAAAAGTGTGCGGGGCGATGAAGTAGAACCGGCGGTGTTGGACTACCTTTACGACGCATTCTTGGATGAGCCCGCTTACAATGCGGCGGTAGCCCGTGCCATGCCCAGCACGGAGCACCGGGAAGGGATGGAGAAGGAATGCGACCAAGTAGCCAAGCGGTTGGCCAAGAACGACCAGGTTACAAGGCGGCTTGTGGAAGCGGTGGCCAACGGTGCGGACGTTGGATTGCTGCTGACCAAGCAAGGCGAACTAAAGGCCGAGCGGACAGCCCTAACGCAACGGCTGGACGGACTGGAAACGGAGCTTGCCAGTATGCCCAACGTGGCGGAGGTACAAGCAGCGGCAATGCTGACACGGGCTTACCTGATGACCGAGCACAAGCATAGGGATTGGCGGACGTTGCCCTACGACGACGTGAAGCTGTTTTTGCACCACTTATTTGGCGACAGTGTGAAGGGTGGTAGGAACGGCATGTTTGTAACCAAAGACGAACGGCGGGGGCTTGTGGTAGCGTTTGCCGGGCAAGTATCCTTTGCACACTTACCACCCCACGGAAACCCCGCAGACCAAGCCACGCTAAAGGCAATTGGCCAGATGGCACGCCAGCACCGCAAGGAATACGAACGCACGAAAGACGCGGGCAACCGGGAGATTGAGTTGCGTATTGCAGAGTTAAAACTTGGCACGGCCAACAAGTAGGCCGTGCCACGGGATGTGGCGCGGCGCACACGGTCGCCGCTACCGGACATTCTACTTTTGCTCGACAAGTGTAGAATACGACGCAGGAGAAACGTCGTACCGCACAGTATCCATAACGCAACCGTCACCGGAGAGGAACGCCAATGACCGGGATCGCTGTTAGCCTCTGTCGTATCGGCCGCAAGATCATCGGAGCCGCCACAGCCCTGGGCATCACGGCGCTGGTGGTCGCCACGGCGCTGGTCGCCACGGCGCTGTCGGCCCAAGACGCCACGCCGGCGCCACATCCGCTGCGCTACCTCGATACGGCGTTCGAGAACGCCTCGCCGTTGTGGTGGGAAGTGGACGCAGACGGCAGCGTTCAGATCCACCTGATCTACGACCAGGAGCGGACCTCGCCGAATCGGGCCAACGGGCATTGGCTGTTCCGTGTCGAGGCCGAGCCGGGAGCCGAGTTGACGCTGGTGCTGGGTCCGTTTGCCAACATTTGGAACCGGCAGCCCAGCCGGCCGATTCCCGAGGCCAAGGTCGCTTTCGTGTCCGACGACGGCCGGCAATGGCGGGCCATCGATACCGAACCAGCCGAACCGCATTGGCTGCGGATGCGCGTGCAAATGACGGGCGAGTCGCTGTACGTGGCTCGTCTGGAGCCGTATCGGCTCTCCGACCTTGAACGCCTGAAAGCCGACATCGGCGATCATCCGCTGGTCGAGATCACGCCGATCGGCCGGACTGTCGAGCAACGCGAGTTGGAAATCGTGCGGGTCGGCAAGCCGGACGCGCCGCACCGAATCTTGCTCCGCGCGCGAGCCCATCCCTGGGAACCGGGCGGCAACTGGGTCGTCGAGGGCCTGGTTCGCCGCTTGCTTCGCGGCGACGATGACGCGCGGCGCTATCTGGATCGCTACTGTGTCTACGTCCTGCCGATCGCCAACAAGGACGGCGTCGCCCGCGGCCGCACACGGTTCAATATGCGGGGGATGGATTTGAACCGCAACTGGGATCTGCCGGCCGACGAGTCCCTCGCCCCGGAGAATTCCGCGCTGGAAAAATGGCTGGAGAAGGTCATCGCCGCCGGCGGCAGGCCCGATCTGATGATCGACTTTCACAACGACGCCGGGGGCAGGCTGCACATCAGCCGTCCCGACATGGCTCCGGCAGCGTTGGAAGCCTACCTGGCTCGGATGGAGCAGTTCGAGCAACTCCTCCGCGAGCACACTTGGTTTACCGAAGGCAGCACGAAGAGCACGTTTCGCAATCCCGGTTCGATCGGAGAAGGGCTCCTGGCCCGCTACGGCATCGCAGCTTGCGTCCACGAACTGAATGCCAACTGGATCGCCGGCTTGGACGATTATGCCACAGCCCAGAACTGGGTCACCTATGGCGAGCAACTCGCCACGGTCTTCGATCGGTACTTCGCGGCGGATTCCCCGCCCTGAGCGGTAACGAGAGGGATGGACCAGCCGTCGCCAGGATGGTTTACGGAACCGCCTGCACTCGCTTCGGCACGTGCCAAAACGTTCTCCAGTAGGCTTGGTCCATTTCGAACGGATCGACGGACGCATTGAAATCGTGGTCGACCGGCAGCACGCCGTAGCGGATCATTTCGCGGGCGTAGTCCCGCCGCGGAACGTATTGGACCGGGCAGTTCTCGCCATTGTTGGGGCTGGGATTGATCATGCAGAAGCGGTTGTTTTCTTCCAGGATATGCCGCCGCCCCCGCGCGACGCCGGCGACGATCACCTGATAGCCCGGATCGGTCTTGTCCCGGAACACCGGCTCGCCGGACTTGGCTTGGCAGACGCCCAGTCCTCCGGCGTCTCGCGCCAGCGGCGCGCGAGCCGCCTTGGACAATTCCGGATACGACAGATTGTAGATCAGATGCCGATTGAACCGGCCGCCGTCCTCGGACATCGTATGCGCTACGTATTTGTTCTTCTGGAATTCGTCCGGCGGGAAGTAGCGCGCATAGAAGTGCGCCGGCAGCTTGTACGTGCCGATCTGCTTCTCCGCCTCGGTCGGCGCGTGGCAGCGGTCGCAGCGATTGTTCATGACGTCGACCAGGGCCTGCGTTTCCGGCCAATCCTTGTCGTTTCGCACGTTGACGCTGTGCAGATAATAACCGATCGTGCCGTGACTGTTGACCGCGTAGGTTCCCGCATGGTTCGCCCCGGCGTCGAGCCAATGGCGGATGATCTTCTGCTCGTGCTCCGGCATGGCGACGCCTTCGTGCCCTTGTTCGATCAGCTTAAGCAGACGGCTGGAACCGGTCCCGATGGCGTATGGTTCAAAGTTGCTCTTGCTGTGTTCGGAATACGGCAGGATGATCCGGTTGTCGCCGAACAACTGCCGCCAGGACATTTGAATATAGCCGATCGGGTACAGCGGCCCCCAGTGGCCGGAAATATTGAACCCGCCTTCTTCGCGGTCATGGTTGTGGCACTCCAGGCAATGCCGGTCCAGAATCGGCTGAATATCCCGCAAAAAGTCGAAGATCTCCGGGACGCCGGCGACCGGTTCGGGATCGACAGCCTGCCGGCGCAGCAGCCGAGCCAGGCTCTCGCGTTCCGCGGCGCCTGGCGTTTCGGTCCGCTTTTCATGACAGCCGACACAGGTCGTGGTTTCGCCAGGCATGACGGACGTAAACGAGTGCATGCGTTTGACACAATGGCCTTTGGCGTCCATCGCGAGGAACAGAAAGCTGCGCACCGGCGGCAGTTTGAAATAGGCGCAGCCGTCCTCGGAGACCGGGACGGAACCGATCAGCCGCTCGACGGAAAACGTGCCGCCGGCGGACATTTCGGACATCGCGCCGGCATAGTTGATCGGCTTGGGAAGGACCTCGTAGACGAGCAGACTCTTGATCGTGCCCGGCTGGACGTTCTGCATTTTCCGCCCTTTGTAAATATTGACCAGGGCCACGGCGCCGTGCTCGGCGGCCGGATCGGTGTGGTCGGCGATCACCGGCTCCCGCTCGCGCCGCATCACCGGCCTCGGCTCGCCGATCCAGTATCCCTCCTTGGCCAGTTCAGCAGGCAAACGGTACAGAACCTCGGTTTCGCCTTGGCCGTTCATTAGTTCGATTGCCGTCTTGTGGGCGACTATGAAATGGTCTTCGCTGAAGGCCCACGGATCGCAGTGGACGTTGCCTTGGCTGATGTACTGAACGCCGCGGGGATCGTCCGGTCCGAGTCGCGGATCGATCAGGGCGGTCTTGCCGTAATGCTCGCGCATGCCGTGGCCGGGCGACCACGTCACGACCAGCTTGGGACTGTGCGGAACCGGCTTCGGAGCCAGGATGGTGCCGTGATTGATTTGGTTGCCGTACAGCACCATTTGCCGCGTGCCGTCGGGGTTCATCGACCACAGATGATGATAGCCCATGTGAAAGCGGTCCACGTATTCCCAGCGCATGTAGGCGACTTGACCGTTGGCTAGCACCCAGGGGGTGTTATCGTGTTCCACGTTGGCCGACAAGACGCGGATATTGCCGCCGTCGGCATCGCACTTGTGCAGCGTTCCGACCTGGGTCATCCAGCACTGGACGTAGCGGTTGGCCCGCGTGGAACAGAAAATGATCTGCCCGTCCGGCAGGTAGGTCGGCTCGAAATCGTCCCATCCCGGCGGGGAATAGGTCGCATAATCTTCCATACCGGGCGATACGTCCTCGCCCTGGCCGGTCAGCTGTCTCAGCCCGGTGCCGTCAATGTTGATTTCATACAGACTGTAATGCCGTTTTCCTTTGGGCAGGTATGCGAAGACGAGTTTTTGAGCATCGTAATGAATCTGCGGGTCGCGAATGTTGCCCTCGGAGTCTTCGAAGATCGTGCGAACTTCCTTGGTCTTGACGTTGTAGATACACAGCATTCCGCCGGAATTCATCGGGAATGTCGTTCGGCACTGGTCGGTCGAATAATAGGCGATGTTGGCGTACCAATGGCCGTCGATGCTCGGCTTGCGAACGGCGAAGAGAACTTCGTCCGGCATCCCGGCGTCCAGGAACGGGCCGAGCATCGACGGCCGTTCTGCGGCGGGATTCTGTTCCGCTGTCTGAGCGAACGCGGGGAAAATCAAAACGAGCAGCCAACCAGGCAGGGTTCTGGAGTACATGGTTTTTTCTCCGACAGCATGCCGGCCGCACGTCGCGCGGCGCCGAGCAAGCCGGTTTTGTCGTTCAGGATCACCCGCACCGGCATCTCGAAGAGCCGGTTCCGCAGGCGGCCTTTGTCCAAGAAAGCGTTCATGAACAAGTCGGTCGTTTTCAAGCGATCGAGAATCTTGACGGGAATTCCTCCGCCCAACCACACACCGCCCGTGGCCATGTAGTTCAACGCCATGTTGCCGGCCTCGGCGCCGAACAGCTCGATGAACAGATCCAATGCTTGTTCGCACAGCGGCGCGCGTTTCGCCAGCGCCGCTTGGGAAATCACCGCCGCCGAATCGGCTTGCTTCAATTCATCTGCCAGCCACGGCGGTTCGTCGCCGCGCTGCGTATCCCGCAGGAACCGGTAGATGTTCACCAAGCCCGGCCCCGAGACGATCCGTTCGTAGCTGACATGATCGTATTCCTTCAGCAGAAACCGCAGCAACTCGATCTCCAACTCGTTGCGCGCCGCAAAGTCGGCGTGCCCGCCTTCGGTGGCGATCGGATGGTACTGGCATCCATCCCAATACATGCCCGCCTCGCCCAATCCGGTCCCCGGCGAGACAACCACGGCATGGCCGGTGGCGTCCGGCACCCCGGGATTCAAAACCTCGATGTCAGGCGGGCTCAAGCAGGAGACTCCGTAAGCCATCGCCTCGAGATCGTTGATCACGGACACATCGGCAATCCCCAGCCTGCCGGCCAACTCCCGCTGGTCGACGACCCACGTCAAGTTCATCGTCGCACAGCGTCCGTTCTTGACTGGGCCGGCGACGCCGAAACACGCGGTGGTAATCGTGGCCGGGTGCTCGTCAAGGAATTGGGCCACGATCTCGTGCAAGCCCTCATAGCGGCGGCTGGAATACGTCTGCAGTGTATCCAGATGGAACCGTCCCGCGTCGTCTTGGTTCACCAGAGCTAAACGCGTGTTCGTGCCGCCGATATCGCCGGAGAGAATCATGCCGTAGTCTTTCGTTCGCCTGACGGAAGGGATTTGCTCGATTCGCAGGATTCAGGTTGGGTGAGGCGAGCCGGCCGAATCCGATCGCCAACTCGCCGCCTCATTCTAATGAAATTCCTTTCCGGCTGGGAATGGCGGAGGAAAAAAATCGAAGCCGTTGTCGCGTGCGTCTTTCCCGTTTCGCCGACTGGGCAAAGCTTGCTCGGCTGGAATTGCTCCCGCGTTCGCGGTAACATGCTCCAGGAGCCGCGACACCGTGTTCCTGTCCGCCTCGACGCGAGCGGCGCAAGCTTACCAGTTCGGGCATCCGAAACGAGGCCGGATCTTCGGCATCCCTTTAACGCGGAGTACCTCGGATGAAACGCTTCCTGTCTTTGGCTGCCATGACGATGTTGGCAGCTGCGTGGGGCCCGGCTCGAGCTGCCGATGCTGGTCGCCCGAATATCCTGTTCCTGATCTCGGACGACCTGAACAACATGCTCGGCTGTTACGGCGATCCGTTGGCGCGCACGCCGAACCTCGACCAACTGGCGTCGCGCGGCGTGCGGTTCGAGCGTGCGTACTGCCAGTTTCCGCTGTGCGGCCCCAGCCGCAATTCGATGCTCACGGGTTTGTATCCGAACAGCAGCGGGATCCTGCGGAACGCGGAAATCTTTCGCCAGACCATCCCCGCGCACGTGAGTCTGCCTCAGGCATTTCGGCGCCAAGGCTACTTTGCCGCACGGATCGGCAAGCTGTATCACTACAATGTGCCCAAGTCGATCGGCACCAACGGCCACGACGATCCGGGATCGTGGGAGCTGGAACTGAATCCGGCCGGGGTCGATCGAATGGAGGAAGAGCCGCATATCTTCTCGCTCACCTCGGGCCAGTTCGGCGGGACGCTCAGCTGGTATGCTTCACCCAAGAGCGATCCTTATCACACCGACGGCCTCATGGCTGCCGATGCCGAGTGGGTCCTGGAACGCTGCGGCAAACAGAGACAGCGGCCGTTCTTTCTGGCGGTCGGCTTCTACCGGCCGCACACACCGTATGTGGCGCCCAAGGATCCGTATTTTGGCTACTACCTCGAGTCGCAGATGCGCGTCGTGCAGGGGATCGCGGAGGACCAGGCGGATTTGCCGGCCGCCGCGCTGGGCAGCTACAAGCGGGAACAAGACAAGCTGACCGACGATCTCCGCCGCCAGTGCCTGCAGGCGTACTACGCCAGCATCAGCTTTATGGACGCCCAGGTGGGTCGCGTGATCGCGGCGTTGGACCGGTTGGGACTGGCCGATAACACGATCATCGTCTTTACCAGCGACCATGGATATCACACGGGCGAACATGGACTGTGGCAGAAGATGAGCCTGTTTGAGGAGAGCGCTCGCGTGCCGCTGTTGATCGTGGCCCCGGGAGTTACCACACCGGGGACGGTGGCGGAGGCTCCGGTCGGCCTGATCGACCTGTATCCGACGCTGGCCGACTTGTGCCGCGTCCCGGCGCCGGAAAACCTGCAAGGGCAAAGTCTCGTCCCGATGCTGCGAGACGTATCAGCCGCGGGGCGCGGCTGGGCGCTCAGCCAGGTCACGCGCGGAGGCGGCGCGCGGGCGCCCCGCTTTTTCGGATACAGCCTGCGGACGCAGCAGTGGCGGTACACGGAGTGGGACGAAGGCAATCAAGGTCGCGAGTTGTACGACCATCGCACGGATTCAGCCGAGTTGAACAATTTGGCCGCCGACCCGGCCCATGCCCAGATCGCCGAACCGTTGGCGGCGCAACTGCGCGCTGCTGTGCAATCCACGTTTCCGCCTTCGGGCGAAACGCCGCCGCTGCGCGACGACGTGTGGGCCCCGAACTTGACGAATCCTTAAACGTGCCTGAAGCATCGAGCGTTTCGAACAATCCGGCCGGCCTCGCTACGGAAGCCCATTCGCTGGATCGCTTTGCTAGTCAAGGCCTGCCCGCCTCGGACGATCCCTACCGGCTGCCGCCCGGTTAGGAATCGCGCGACCGCGGACGCCTCGTGCCGATCGAGTTAATGATCTTGATGCGCCAACTGCCGCCCGGTTAGGAATCGCGCGACCGCAGACGCTGCTGCAAATCCGCCAGAATCTCAGACAGTTCGCCGACCGTTCGTTCGCGCAGACTTGCGGTGGAATTCGACTCTTCGCCGAGAAGCTCTTGCAGGATCTGAATCTTCCCTACCAATTCGCAACGCGTAGGCAGTTCCTTCTCCCGGGACATCCAACCGGCCTTGACCGTCCGGCCGCAACTGTCTATCGTCCCCACGCCGAGTTTTGTCTCTGCAGCCCGCTCGAGGTGCGTCCACGGACGGACGGCATGCCGGAGTGTACCTTCTCCCAGTTGGCGGCAAGAGGTGCTAGCAGAGACCGCGGCTTTGCGCAAGGAGCATGGTGAGGGCATGAAGCCTGCAACAAGTCGTTCCCATCCTTGGGTCGTCGCGTGCCTCTTGGTTCTCGCGGCGCTGCCGCCGGCCGGATGCACGTCGCCGTTGCTGCTGACGTCGTCCGACGCGAAGGACGTCAAAACGCTGGCCGAGTTGACGCCGGAAGCCTCCGGCGACGGCGTCCTGCTCGTCAAGGACGTGTCCGTGCCGTGGGGCTTGAATTACATCACGCTCGAAGGCGTGGGGCTGGTCACGGGACTGGCCAAGACCGGCAGCGACCCGCCCCCCTCGCCGCAACGATCGGCCCTGATCGCCGACATGCAAACCTACGAAGTCAAGAACCCCAATATGGTGCTGGCATCGGCGGAGACGTCGCTCGTCCTGGTCCGTTGCTTCCTGCCGCCCGGTGTCAAAAAGGGCGATCGCTTCGACGTCGAAGTCCGGATACCTTCCAAATCCGAGACGACCAGCTTGCGGGGCGGCTGGCTGATGCGCGCCCGCCTGAGAGAAACCGCCATCTTGGAAAACGCGATGCACACGGGACACGTCGAAGGGCTGGCGGAGGGACGCGTGCTGATCGACGCTGTGTTTGACAGCAACACGGACAAAGTCCGCGAAACCCGCGGCCGGCTGATGGGCAATGGCGTGGCCCTGACTTCGCGGCCGATTGGACTGGTGGTGCAGAGCGAACAGCATTCGATCCGCACCAGCTCTCAAGCCGGGGCGGCGATCAACGCCCGGTTTCACACGTACGATCGGGGGATCCGGCGGGGCGTGGCGACGCCCAAACGCGACAATTTCATCGAGCTGGAGGTGCATCCGCGGTACAAACACAACCTGGTGCGATACGTTCGCATCGTGCAGAATATCGCGGTGATCGAATCGCCTTCGGACCGCCTCCGCCGCCTGGAGCAGCTGGAACGAAAGCTGCTCGAACCGGCGACTTCGGCCACCGCGGCGCTGCAGTTGGAAGCCGTGGGAAAAGAGGCTATTCGGATCCTGAAAAAGGGCTTGGCGTCGGGCGATCCCGAAGTCCGTTTCTATGCCGCCGAAGCGCTGGCCTATCTGGACGAGGCCACCGCCGCGGACACGTTGGCCAAGACCGCCCGCACGCTGCCCGCCTTCCGCTGGCATGCGATCGCCGCCCTGTCGGCGATGGACCACGTGGGCGCGTACGACGCCTTGGCCGGCTTGTTCCACGTGCCCAGTTCCGAGACGCGGTACGCGGCGTTCCGCGCGCTGCGCGCCAAGAACCCGTTGGATCCGCTCGTCCGCGGCCAATCCTTCGGGGATCAATTCACGGTTCACACGCTCGACACGACCGGTCCAACAATGATCCATCTGTCGCGGTCGCGATCGCCGGAGATCGTCTTGTTCGGCCAGGATCTTGAGTTGCGGCCGCCCGCGTTCTTGTACGCCGGCAAGAATATTCTGCTCAAGGAGGCAGGCGACGGCCGGATCAAGGTCTCGCGGTTCGTCGCCGGCGAGGCTGACCGGCAACAGTTCTGTACGACCAAGCTGGAGGACGTGATTCGCACGATCGTCCAAATCGGCGGCAGCTACGACGAGGTGGCCGAGTGCCTCCAGGAGGCGAAGCGCAAGGAATACCTGGAACCCCGCGTCGTCGTGGATGCCTTGCCACGGGTCAACCGCGAATATCGGCGCGGGAACGGCGATCCTTCGGAGGAAACGCCGTCCGAAGAGGATGCGCGGCAAGTGGCCAGCCCGCTGCCCGACATGTTTCGCGATCGCTCGGCCGGCGACGATGACAACTGGGACGTCGGGGACCGGGACAGCCGCCGGAAACCCGACGTCGAACCGGCCACCGTCAACTCGGACTCCGGCGGCTTTTTCGGCAGGATGAAGGGGTGGTTTCAACCCGGACAAGACGATGGCGGCAAGACGGCGGAATAAGTTGTTCGGGCGAATGCGGAGTTGCGAAGTGTCATGCTCAAAGCCCTTGAATTGATCGGCTTCAAAAGCTTTGCCGACAAGACGCGCTTTGAGTTCCCGGATGGGATCACGGTGGTGGTCGGTCCCAACGGTTCCGGAAAATCCAACGTCGTCGACGCGCTGAAATGGGTCCTGGGCGAGCAGAGCGCCAAGAGTCTCCGCGGCCAGGACATGTCGGACGTGATTTTCAAGGGGACGGGCGCCGGCGGCCGCAAGCCGATGAACACCGCCGAAGCCACGGTCGTGTTCGACAACGCCCAAGGGGTTTTTCCTGTGGACGCGCCGGAAGTCCACGTCACGCGGCGGGTCTATCGCAGCGGCGAAGGCGAGTACCTGATCAACGGCAAGCCTTGCCGGCTGAAGGATATTCGGGACATGTTCCGCGGCACGGGCGTGGGCGTGGACGCCTACAGCTTGATCGAACAAGGTAAGGTGGACAGCCTGCTGCAGGCCAATGCCAAGGACCGCCGAGCCATCTTTGAAGAAGCGGCGGGCATCAGCCGCTTCAAGGCCAAAAAGCTCGAAGCCCAGCGCCGCTTGGAACGCGTCGACCAGAATCTGCTGCGATTGTCCGACATCGTCGAAGAAGTCGAAAGCCGGCTTCGCAGCGTGCGCGCCCAGGCCGCCAAGGCCCAGCGTTATCGCGAGTACAGCGAACGGCTGCAACAGCTGCGGACCCAGGCCGGTCTGACCGATTGGCGCCGGTTGTCCGACAAACTGGCGGCCGTCGAAGCGGAGTTGGCGGGGCTTCGCGCCCAAGCGGCCGAGGCGGGGCAAGCGTCCGAAGCGCTGGACGAGCAACTCCAAAACGTCGGCGCCGTCGTCGATCAGGCGAGCGAACGGCTCCGCGCTCTGGAAGCCGAATTGGCGGGAAATCGGGAACAGATCTCCGCCCGCGAAACGGCGGCCGACGAAGGCCGCGGCCGCTGCGCCGAATTCGAGGAAGAAGCCGGCCGGCATCGCCAGCGGCTCCGCGCGATGACGCATCGAGCCGGCAATCTGCAAGACCGGCTGCGAACCGCCGAACAGAACTTGGCGCAAGCCGAGAGCGAGTACGCGCGGGCCGGTAACAACCTGGACCAGCACCAGCAGGCCGCGGAAGATCTCTCGCGACACTTGGATCGCGTGCGTCAGGAAGCGGAATCCCGCCGCCGACAACATTTCGAGTTGCTCCGCTTGATCGCCGCGTTGGGCAACCGCGTCAGCTCGCTGGAATCGGCGGCCGAGGCGGCAGCGCAACGAACCGAGCGCGCAAGCCGGCGGTTGGAAGTGCTGGAGCGTGCCATCGCCGCTCACGCCGCCGAACTCGACACCCATCGCCGGACGGAGACCGGCTTGGCCGAAGAATCGCTGCGCAAGAGCGAATCGCTCGAAGCCTCGACGCTGGAATTTGCGGAGCAGCGTCGCATCTTGGTGCGACGGCAACAGGAACTGACGATCCTGCAAGGCAAACTGGCGGGTGCCACTCAGCGGGCGCAGGTCCTGGATGAACTGGAACGCCAGTTGGCCGGTCTAAGCGTCGGAGTACAAGAGGTGCTGGCCGCCGCGCGGCAACAAGCCAGCCAATTCGGTGACGAGATCCACGGCATGGTCGCCGATCTGATCGACGCCGGTGTGGAAGTCGCGCCGATGGTCGACGCGGCCTTGGGCGAGGCTGCCCAATACATCGTCGTGGCGGGCAATCGGCTGGTCAAACGCATCGAGACCGGTGATTTCCGGCCTAACGGCCGCGTGGGGTTCGTTCGCCTGGACGCCCTGAATGCGACGCCCCCCATGCTCTTGGGGCCGCTGCTGCTGCCGGGCCGCGGCGAACTGCAGGGGCGGCCTGGAATCATCGGCCGTGCCGACCGCTTGGTGCGGACCAGCGAACGGTTTCGTCCGCTGCTGGCGCATCTGCTGGGCGACACATGGTTCGTCGAAACCCTGGCCGACTCGCTGGCGCTCAGCAAGACCGTCGGCCGCGGTTTGCGGTTTGTCACGGCCAAAGGCGAAGTCCTGGAAGCGGATGGAACGCTGCTGATCGGCCCGGTTCAGGCCAGCCTGGGACTGATCTCGCGACGCAGCGAGCTGCGTGCCTTGCAGCGGGAAATGCTCGACCTTCAAGGCCGCATCGCTCAGTTTACCGACGAGATCACGCGGCTGCAAGAAAACGCCGACCGCCACGAACGCCAGCATCAAATCCTGGCGGAAACTTGCCGCCAGACCGATGCGGCCCTGGCGGATCAACGCGTGCGCACGCGCGCCGCCGAGGATCGTCAGCAACTGCTGGAGCAAGAGCGGCAGACGGTGGCCGGCGAACGCCGGGTTTCCCAAGCGGAACACGAAACGGCTCACCAGCAATGGGACAGCGGCCGCCTCGAGATGACCGAAAAGGAGGCGGCCATCACCGCGTTGGAGGCCGAGATCCGGCAAGAGGACGGGCGCTTGGAGCAGGTCAAATCGCGGCTGGAACAGTGCCGCCGCGAGTTGACGGCGGCGCAGGTCGAAGCGGCCAAGAGCGAGCAACGGCTGGAATCGCTGCGGGCGCAGATGGTCCAGTTCGAGACGGATCACCGCGAACGAGCGCGGGCCATCGCCGATGCGAAAACGCAGCTGGAACATGCCCTCCAGCGCCGCCAGCAGACCGAACTCTACGTCCTGCGGCTGACCGCGGAACTCGCGGACTTGTACCTTCGCAAGCAGCATCTGGCCGAGCACATCGCCCGGGAGCACGAAACTCGTCAACAAGTCACCGCCGAGCGCGCGGCCTGGGCCGCCGAACAAGAGACGCTCCGCCGCCGGCTTCGCAAGCTCGAGGATCAGCAGCACAAGCAGGAACTGGCCGCCGGTGAATGGCAGCACGAACGAAACACGCTGGCCAATCGGCTGCGCGAGGATTACGGGATCGACATCACAACCGTCACCCAGCAGGAGGAAACGCCCGAGGAAGAGCAGCGGCGGGCCGAGGGCGAGAACGAAATCAACGACCTGCGGAACAAAATTAACCGCATCGGGGCCGTCAACCTGGACGCCTTGGAAGAGTTGGACAGCCTCGAAGACCGGTTCCGGATTCTTTCGGGCCAATTTCAAGACTTGACCCAAGCCAAGGAATCGCTGGAACGGATCATCCAGAAGATCAACGCCGACAGCCGGCGGTTGTTCGTGGAAACTCTGGAACGGATCCGGACGAATTTCCAAGCCCTGTATCGCAAAGCGTTCGGCGGCGGCCGCGCCGACCTGGTGCTGGAGCCCGACAAAGATCCGCTGGACGCCGGCGTCGACATCGTCGCCACGCCGCCCGGCAAGCCGTCCTTCAGCAATTCGCTGCTGAGCGGCGGCGAAAAAGCACTGACCGCCGTCGCCCTGCTGATGTCCATCTTCCAATTCCGCCCCAGCCCGTTTTGCATCCTCGACGAAGTCGACGCCCCGTTCGACGAAGCCAACATCGGCCGCTTTGTCGACGTCTTGAAGGACTTCTTGGCCTCGACAAAATTCGTGATCGTCACCCACTCGAAGAAAACCATGACCGCCGCCACCACGCTGTACGGCGTCACCATGCAGGAATCGGGCGTGTCAAAACGCGTTTCCGTTCGTTTCGAGGACGTCAGCGAAGACGGCGAAATCAGCCCCGACGCCGTCCGCCGCGACGAAGGAACGGAAAAACGCGCGGCCGCCTAGAAGATTCGGTGCTCGGGCGGATTTGGGTCGGGCGTTCAAAATTCAATTTTGGCCGATAGAAAGACGCACCATCGAGCCGAGCCGTGGTCGGCCAAAATTGAATTTTGAACGCCCGACCCCTAAGCTAAGCTAAGCTAAGCCAAGCAGGCAGAAACGCAGACCAGCCCAACAATACCCGCCTCTTTGCGGTACTGCCACCAGATCCGGGTCTGCCAGGGAAGAATCACACAGACCACGACGGCCAGATAGGCCCAAGCCGCTCCCGTCGGTCCATGCCGGCTGCCAAACCACCACACGCCGCTGCCGATCAGCAGATTCGCCACGATCGTTACGGGAAACAGCGGCTCCCGCTTATGGGCGCGCAGATAGAACGCCTGGCAATTCGGAAAATGATAGCAGACGATCGCCAGCAGAAACAACGCGGTCGGCAGCGGTTCGAGCATGCGGTGGGCCAGCCGGAATTCGCGCGTGTGCAAGGCCCATACGACCAGCCCCAACGACGACGCACCGGCCGCAACGACCGCCAGCGAGATCCAGGTCAGCCGAAAAAAGACGCGGTCGAGTTCCCGATAATCGTGTTTGGCCACCAAACGTCCGAACAGCGGCACGCGGGCTTGCACCCAAGCCAGCGCGACCGCTTGCACGACGCTGACCAATTGCCACGTCATGCCCATTTGGCCTGCGACCGCGGGACCGTGATAGTCGAACATCACGGGCGTGAACAGCGCAAACGCAAAGTAGCTCATCACGCCGCTGACGGCCAATCGCCACTGCATCGGCCAGAGATCGGTTTTCCAATTCAACGGGGCCGCGATCAGAACTTGCCGCAGCGTTCGAAAGAATCCTCGATAACGCACCAAAATCAAGACGAGATCCCACGCCCAGCGGCCTGCCGCGACGGCCACCGCAGCCCACAAGCCGGCGCCCAGCAAGATGCTCGTCCAGACCGCCACATTGGCCGTCACGGCGCCGTACAGGCGATAGCGATTGACGATCGGCATCTGGCCGCAGCCCTCCAGCAGCACCGTGAACGGCAGCGTCCACAGCATGCCCGACTGGATCGCGACCAGCCAGATCCAGGCCCCGCGCCAAGCGACACCCGGCGCCGCTTGCCGCGCCAGGAACAATTCGCCGCCGCTGCCGACCAGGACCAGAAACAACAGCCCCGCGATGCCGTACCAGCGGAACAACAGCCGTGCCAGACTCGCCAAGCGCGACAAGGCGTCCGGAGCCCCGGCAATTCGCCCGCGTTCGTCCAGCCGCAGATGCAGCCATTCGTGGCTGCTGACGTTGATGACGACGATCGAGAAGCCGAGTTCAAAAAACGTCTGCAGCGCCATCAGGCTGGCAAAGGTGTAATAAAATCCCTGGGTTTCGGGGCTGAAGTACAGGCCGATCAGAACGACGCTGACCGGCCCGGCCAGAAACTGCCAACCGCGCAGGCACAGCGCATAAAAGACCGCTTGGTCAACCTCCAGTCGGTTCACAAAACGGCGTAGTGGGCCGCGCGCGGCAGGTGGTGCGGTCACGGTGGAGATTCCGCTGCGGTTTTCGTGTTGCCGCCGCCGTCGCCGCGGCTCAACAGCCACAAGGCGCGACAGGCCCGCGGTAGGCGGCGAAGATTGCGGCCCCAAAAAGACCGTCGGGGCAGCGATCCCGAGTCGGGTCCCAGCACATAATCCCAGAGGACTTGCCGCCGGCAGGCCCTTCGCCAGCGGCGCACGTAATCCTCCGGAAACCGCTCCCGAAACTCGGCGGAACGCATCCAGAACTCGGCGCGGGCGATAATCTCGAGCAGTTTCCGCGGTTGGGCGACGCTCTGCTGACTGAAGCTTCCCGCCAGCTTGCGAAATTGCGCGACTTCATCGGCCAGATAGCAGACTCCGTATTTCAAGCCGATGGCTCGGAAAGCAAAGGTATCGGACCACGAGCCCAGATCGGGACGGTAGCCGCCGGCCTCTTGCAGCGCTTCGCGGCGGTAGATCGTCCCGCTGCACAACGAGTGGGCAGGCAATTCCACCATCAAGTACTCTCGCAGGAAACGCGGCGGATCGGCGTACAACGGTTCCCGCCAGCGCCGCACGTCGATGCGTCCCAGCCGGCGTCCAGCCCCGTCGATCATGCCCACGGCCCCGCACACCAGGCCCGCTTGCGGAAACTGCTCGGCCATCGCCAAGGCCCGGGCAAAAAATCCCGGCAGTCGGACATCGTCGGCCGCGGCGGCAAACAGCAAGTCGCCGCGCGCTTCTGCGAACAGCCGCTCGTGGGCGGCGATTACGCCGTAATTCCGCTCGTGCCGGATCAACCGCAAAAACGGAAACCGCTCCAAGTACGGCCCGATGACTTCCAGTGAATCGTCCGTGGAACCATCGTCCAAGATCAAGAACTCGTCGGGAGCCCGAGACTGGGCTGCAATGCCCGCGATCGCGTCCGCCAGATAGCGGGCGTGATTGTAGTTCGGCATTACCACCGACAACCTAGGTGTGCTCATTCCAGGTATCTTGGCCGATTCCCGCCGCCCAATCAAGCGGGCGCCGGTTCGCGACAAGTTCGGTTCGCCAGGGCGACGGCTTTGCGCCGGGGGAGGCGTCACCTTCGCCGCCTAGTGCCGTGTCAACGCTCAATCTTCGGGTAGTGGAAATCGCGAGCCTTCCGTATTCCAAACTCTGGAGAGTTCGGCTACCCACATTTTTAGCCCCGGACGATACATTAGGGCTTGGCTGGCTGTGACGGCTTGCAGTGTGACGCCTTGCAGTCTTGCCATCTCGCCCCGTGGCGGCTATGCTCCGGGCTTCCCTGCGCAGCAGAGAACAACGCGAATGGCACGAGATCAGGAGGATGGGCTTCGTACCATCGGGCCAGGACCGCAACGGCAATGGTGCACGAGAGCTGACAGCGGAAGATGCGTAGCCGACCTTTTGGAACAACTGGGATCGAGGTGGGCGTTGTGGGGTACGGCGCGATGGCGCTGTCGCTGGCCGGCCGGCCTCCCGAAGAAGCGTCGTTGCGGATCCTTCAGCACGTGTTGGAACAGGGGATACGGTTCATCGATACGGCCGACACGTACGGCTTGGGCCCCCGCGACTTGCATCATAATGAACGCCTCGTCGCGCGGGCCATCGCGCACGTCGCCGCGTGCGAACCGCTGCGGGGACCACCCGTGATGGTCGCCACCAAGGGAGGCACCTTGCGAACCGAACAGGGTTGGCAGATCGATGGCTCGCCGGACCGCCTGTATCGCGCGATCTGCGCCAGTTACGAGGCCCTCGGCGGCGCGCGGCCCATTGCGTTGTGGCAACATCATTGGCCCGATCCGCGGTACTCGATCCGAGCGATGCTGGAGCCGGTGCGCCGCGCTGTGGACGAGCGTCTTGTGCGTTGCGTCGGCGTCGGCAACTATTCGCTCGATCAGATCAAGCAGGCGCGGGAGGTGGTGGAGGTCGTTGCGGTGCAGAACCAGTACAATCTGTGGCATCGGGAAGCAGAGCGGGACGGCACATTGGCGTACTGCGAGGAACACGACCTCGTGTTCCTGCCCTGGCGGCCGTTGGGCGGATTGGGGCTGGCGCATCGTCTGAGCGAGATCCCCCGTATTGCCGATTTGGCTCGCCGGCGAGATGTCAGTCCCCAACGCTTGATGATCGCCTGGCACTTGGCCAAGTCGAAGTGTATCCTTCCCATTCCGGGTTCGAGCCGAATGGATCATTTGAACGATTGTTTCGCGGCGGCGGAATTAACTCTGACCGTTCGCGAATTGGCCGCGTTGGATGCGATCTCCGAGGCCGATCTTCCCCGGCGTTCGCGGGCGCCGGCCTGGGAGATTCGGCCTCCCCTGTCGCCGGACGAATAGCCACCCTTCACGAACGGTGCCCACTTTCGATGCTCATTCATCATCACCACCGCACGACGTGTCGCCTGTGCGAGGCGAATCGGTTGGATCTTGTCGTCCCCATTACGCCGACGCCGATGGCGGATGCCTATGTGCCGGCGGAACAGCGGGCGGAGGTTCAGCCGTGCTACCCCTTGGACATGTATCAATGCCGGGCGTGCGGTCACGTCCAGTTGCTGGACGTGGTCGATCCGCAACTGCTGTTTCGCCAATACAGTTACTTCAGCGGCCGATCCAGCGGCTTGGTCCGGCACTTCGAGCAATACGCGGAAAACGTGATCCGGAAAACCGGCTTGGCGACGGGGACGCTGGTCGTAGACATCGGCAGCAATGACGGCTGTTTCCTGCGGTTTTTCCAGGACCGCGGGCTGCGCGTGCTGGGGGTCGATCCGGCGGAAAATGTGGCCCGTGCGGCCAACGAGTCGGGAATTGAAACGCTGCCGGAGTTCTTTGACGCGGCGTTGGCGGCACGGATCGTGCGGGAGCGCGGACCGGCACAGGTCGTGGCCGCCAACAACGTGTTCGCCCACACGGATGACATGGCGGGCATGGCGGACGCCGTGCGTTCGCTGTTGGCGGACGACGGCGTGTTTGTATTCGAAGTTTCGTATCTGCTGGACGTGATCGACCACATGCTGTTGGGAACGATCTTTCACGAGCACCTGTGCTATCATTCCGTGACTCCGTTGGACGCTTTCTTGGGACGTCACGGGATGGAATTGATCGACGTGGAACGGGTCAGCATCCAAGGAGGTTCGCTGATCGGCATGGCCCAGCGGGCCGGTGGTCCGCGTGCCGTCGCGCCGGCCGTGGGGGAACTCAAGGCGCTGGAGGATCTCCGCGATCTGCACAATCCCGCCACGCTGCGCGCGTTCTCGTCGCGGCTGGAACACGTCCGCTCCGGCGTCTCGTCGCTGCTGCGCGGCCTTTACGACAGGGGGCACGTCATCGCAGGCTTCGGCGCGGCGCGCGGCGGCACCTTGTTGATGTATCATTTCGGCCTGGGCGACATCCTGGCGTTCATCGTGGACGACAGCCCCGGCAAGCAGGGCTTGTTCAGTCCCGGTTTCCACATTCCGGTGCTCCCCACCGGTGCTTTGTACGACCGGCGGCCGGACTATGCGTTCATCCTGGCCTGGGTGCACTCGCGAACGATCATCCAGAGTCATCGCCCGTACCTTGACGCTGGAGGGCGTTTCATCACGTGTTTTCCCAAGATCGAAACCTGGGATGCCGTGTCTATGAAAGGCGCGGGCTGTGGAGGACCCGCGAATCAGTAGGTGCCCCGCGAGGTGCAAATCCGCATCGCTTGACAAAATGAATTCCATCGTAGGACGCTCTACAGACCCCTCGCTTGACAACGGCAGATCGACCAGCCAACATCAAGGTGTTGAAACTGCTATGTCTTGCCTCCCTGTACCCACTCCGAAGGAAATGATGTCATGACGCTGGTATACATCCGCCGGTCTCGGCCGGGATTCACACTCGTGGAACTTCTCGTGGTGATTGCAATCATTGGGATTCTCGTTGCGTTGTTGCTGCCCGCGATCCAAGCCGCCCGCGAGGCGGCTCGCCGAGCGCAATGCACCAACCACCTGAAGCAACTCGTTCTGGCGATGCACAACTATTCCGACACCCACCGGTGCATTCCGCCGGGCGTGCTCGCGCAAAGACCGTTTCCGTACCGCAATGCTTCGTGGCTTGCGCTGCTCATGCCTCACCTCGAACAAACGGCCGCCTACGATCAGTTTTCGTTTACCCAGACCGACTGGACGGGCCAGGACGCCGCGGACCGCAACGCCTGGATCAAGGCCGAGCTGCGGGTGCCCGCGTTATGGTGCCCCTCCGGCACGCTGAACCGGACGCGGCAGGAAAGCCCTCGCGCCGACACGCGGGCCTTGACGCCCACGGTCCCAGCTCAAATCGACGTCCAGATCCCCGACTATGTGGGAATTGCGGGTACGTATTACGATCAAGCGAACATGAGCAGCGCCCCGGTGCCGAATGCCGGCGCAAGCTACGGCGGCAGATCCACCTTCAATGGGGTTCTTGTGTCGGTCGGGGGAAATGTGGTGCCCCATGCGATCACCTTCGCCGCCATCCTCGACGGTTTGAGCAACACCATTTGCATAGGCGAAGAGTCATCCCCCTACATCAATTCCGCCACCGGAGCGGTATCCGATTGCCGGGCAGGCAACTGGGCGGGCGGGGCGTGGTCGAGCGGTCCTGGGGGCGATTCGGACTGGTGGCATAACGTCACCATCGTCGCCTATCCCATCAACTGGAACGGTCCGGCGGCCAACCACTGTCCAGGATACCAGCGGCATACCATCATCCGCTCGGAACATCCGGGCGGAGCCCAGGTCGCTTTAAGCGACGGCTCGGTGCGTTTCTTGTTAGACAGCCTTGACCCGAGAACCGCCACGCGGTTGTGTGATCGGGCCGACCGTGAACCCGTAGGCAGCTATTGACGAACAGAACCTGGAGGAAGGCGACGATGCAAACGATCCAAGCGTTTTCGAGATTCTACCGGCGCATGTGGGGCTGTGCGGCGATCGGGGCGCTGCTAATGGCTCCCGCCGGATGCGAAAGCAAGCCGGCCTTGGCCCCGGTTACGGGCCTAGTGACCCACGCCGGTCAGCCGGTGGCCGGAGCCAATGTGATGTTCCAACCCGAGACGGGTATCGCCTCGGGCGGGACGACGGGCGCCGACGGCCGCTTCGAACTGCAGACGTCCAACGACCGACGGCCCGGTGCATTTCCGGGCAAGCACTTGGTGAGGATTCTGAAGCCGGCTGCCGAGCCGCCTCCTCCCGAAGGAGGGTCTGCCAGCCCGCCACCGCCTCCCGCGCCGCCTCTGGAACTTCACGCCAGCGTCGAGGTCGATGTGGCCGGTCCCAACGAATTTACGTTCGAGATCCCATAACAGCCGAATTCGCGAACCCATGATTCGTGTCCCGTCGAATCCTCGCTGCTCGTCGGCGAGAAGTGCCCCCCGTTTGTTTCGAAGCCAGGTCGATTGTCGCAATGGCGGAACCAAGGTATGGTGATGTTTGCGAAACCTCGACCTCCTTGATGAGGTGAAATGTCATGGAGATGGAAGAGAAAACCTCCTGCCCGTGGGTCGTCGCCGCTACCGTCGCCTCATTCGAGGACGACGTATTCCAACGATCGCTGGACGTCCCTGTCGTTATCGACTTTTGGGCTTCGTGGTGCGCTCCCTGCCGCGCGTTGGGGCCGCTCTTGGAGAAGCTTGCCGAGGAGTATGCGGGCCGGTTCATCTTGGTAAAAGCCGACACGGATCAGCTGCAGCAGGCGGCGATGCAATTCCAGGTGCAATCGATCCCGGCAGTTTTCGGTGTCGTCGGTGGAGAAGTCGTCGATGGTTTCGCCGGTGTCTTGCCCGAACCGCAAATTCGCACATGGCTCGACGGCCTACTGCAAGGCGTCCGGTTGCTCGAAGCTCAGCGATGGGAGGCGACGGAGCCCGAGCGTGCCGAACAGGCTTACCGAGAAATCCTCGCCCAACAGCCTCAAAACGCTCCAGCGCTGATCGGCTTGGGGCGTCTGCTGGTGGGCCAGCAACGGACGGGGGAAGTCGAAGCGATCGTGGCACAGTTGGAATCGCGGGGATTCCTGGAACCCGAAGCCGAGAAACTGAAAGCGGCCTTGGATTTGCGAGAGATGGGCGGTATCGACGTGGGGGCGTTGCGGCAAGCGGTCGCCGCCGACCCAGGCAACTTAGAATTCCGGCTGCAGCTGGCACAGGCACTGGCTGGCGGCGGCGCGTACGAAGAAGCTTTAGAGATCTGTCTGGCCTTAGTTCAACAAGACAGGCACGGGCTGGGCGAGCAGGCGCGAAAAACCATGATCGATGTGTTCCGCGTCCTGCCGGATGATTCTGAACTGATACACGATTATCGCCGCAAACTGGCGATGCTTCTGTATTGATGGAATGGGGGGCGGGCGTTCAAATTCAAAATTGGCCGATAGAGTGCCTTTGGAATATTTGCTTACCGTTTCTCCGGCCAATTTTGAAATTTGAACGCCCGACCCCATGCCCCCCCAGAGTTTGGAATACGGAAGTCTTGCGACTTCCGCTACCCGAAGATTAAGCGTTGACAAGGCACTAGGCGGATTTCACGTGCGATTGTTGCTGGAGCGCGTGTTTGACGCCCACGTAGGCCCGCTGGGACTTGAGGCAGGTCTGCCGAAACACCTCGGGCCGGGAGACACCGCCCAGCCGAAACACCTCGCGACCATCGTGGCAGAAGCTCAAGTCTCCCGCATCAAACCACGTTTGGCCGGCCAGGGGGGCGACTTCGACTGAATCGAAGCTGTCCAACGCGATCGCATCAAGTTCAACGCCGGTGATCGCCGTCTGGATGACGACTCGCCGGTTTGTGAGCGTATAGCGTCTTCCGATGCCCGGCAAGATTCGACAGAAGTACAGCGGCAAAGCGAGCGGGATGGACAGCAAGGCGAACAGATTGCCCAGCCGCAGGATGTGGATGTCGGGCCAGCCAACCGCATACAGCCGGCCGAGAAATCGGCCCGCACCAAAGACGGCAACGGACGGCCAAATCGTCATCACCGCGACTTCGTTCGTTTCAGCGGGAACGACACCGGCGATAGCTCGTTTCATATTCAAGGTTCCTCGTTACACGGTAGATTAACGAACGAGGCGAGAAACTTCCAGTCCCGCGGGTAACGCCGGACGAAATGACCGATCGAATACGTCGCGGGAATGTTTCGCCAGATTCCTTTTGGATGTGGCATATTGTCGCAACACGTTGATACGACACGGATTCCGCCGACATTCATGCGCTGGCTATCTCACGAAAACGCAGTATTTCGGCGAATTGACGTCGCAGGCCCTTGCGGCTCCGAAGGTGCTTTGGTAAAGTTTGGAGCATTGAACAGCCGAGAAATGTCTGACTGTCAGAACTCGAAAAAGAACATCTCGAAAATTTCTTCTAGAGCCTTGACACACGACGAACATTGCGTAGGATTACGCATCTCGCAGCGAGGGAAACCTGGCTGCATTTGATCTTTGACAATTTGGTAGCGACCTTTCGAGTTTTTACTTGAGAACGTGCTTTACAGGTCGATTTGAAGCGTCTCGCGACCGAGACGCAAGTGGATGGTTTCAGACCATCAATTGAGTGACTGCTAAGCAGCTGCCTTTGGCGACGC
>Ga0366819_10137_pt1 | contig 39964 bp, 36 predicted proteins | sample TotcelFGM3001N15_FD_207091 | JGI IMG/M metagenome (GOLD analysis project Ga0366819, IMG submission 207091) | Enriched cells from coal bed in the Powder River Basin, Montana, United States - Total cells FGM rep3 HSBNCT.FGM.300.1.N15 ... | reverse complement strand
AACCTCTATTCTGCATTAAGCCAGGATTCCGTGAAACCATACCATGGCCCGGAATTCAGGGTTTCTGCAAGATATGCGGTAAATGATGACCTGGCTTTCAAGGGAGGATTCAGCAGTATGCGTCAGAATATTCACATGCTCTCAAATACATCATCCATATCACCGACTGATATTTGGAAACTTAGTGACCGGAACATTGTTCCGCAAACTGGATGGCAGGCTGCTGCCGGCTTGTATCAGAATGTAATGCGCAGAAAGGTAGAACTCTCACTTGAGGCTTACTATAAAGAGATGTACAACTATCTGGACTATAAAAGCGGAGCGATTCTTAATATGAACGATAATATCCATAATGATGTGCTTAGAACTCAGGGGCGTGCATACGGGGTAGAGATAATGGCAAGAAAGCCTATGGGAAAACTCAATGGCTGGATGGCATACACATATTCCAGAACAATGCTGAGGGAGAGCGGCAAAAAGGAGTCATATAACATTAATGATGGAAACTGGTATCCTGCATCATACGATAAACCACATGACCTCAAGATAGTTGCCAATTATAAATTTACACAGAGATTCAGTCTCTCGGTTAATGTCGATTATGCAACAGGAAGGCCGGTTACAATTCCTGTCAGCAAGTACAGCTATGGGGGAGGATTCAGATTGTACTACTCTGAGAGGAATGCATACAGAATTCCGGATTACTTCCGGGCAGATATTGCAATTAACATAGAACCAAGTCATAACCTCACGCAATGGACTCACAGCACAATCACAATTGGCGTGTATAATGTTACAGGCAGGCAGAATGCCTTCTCTGTATACTATACAACTGAGGGAGGAAATAAGGTGCAGGGCTATCAGCTCTCCATTTTTGGTTCTCCTATTCCATACATTAACTACAACATCAAATTCTGACCATGAAAACAAACAGATACAGCACTGCAATTTTATTAATTATTTTCATGCTTGCACTCTGGGGTTGTGTTAAGCCATTCATGCCTGAAGGAATTGAGGCCATTGATAATATGTTTGTGATTGAGGGAGATATTATCCAGAACGATTCAACCAGAATAATTATTAGCCGTTCAATTTCGGTAAATGACGAAAGCGTGGTTAATTATGTATCCGGAGCACTTGTCTGGGTTGAGAGTGAACAGGGAACAAAGTATCCTGCAAAACAGATCGGTAACTCAGGTTTGATAACTTATGTCATTAATACTATTGGCATTAATCCAAATCTAAAATACAGGCTTCATGTAAATATTGGTCAGCGAAGATATGTTTCCTCGCTTCTTCCCATACTACCGGCACCTCCGGTTGGTTCTGTGGGCTATGATGTTGATACGGTAAAGCAGAGCGTTACTTTTCATGTCAGCTCCAGTGATCCTGCCGGTAATACAAGGTATTACAGATGGTTTTTTTCTGAAGACTGGGAGTTTCACTCACAGTTCCAGGCCTTTTTCGAGTACATTCCGGCAACTGACGAAGTAATTCCAATACCTGAGTCAAAAAACAGATATTATTGCTGGGGAAAGGGTAGATCTTCATCAATACTTGTCGCTTCAACCACCGGTCTTGCAGAGGATCGAGTTCACGAGAAACCGCTGGTCTCTATGGGCTCAAATGACCGGAGAATAAGCTATCTCTACTCAATGGAGTTAAATCAGATGGCAATTACTGAGGAGGCCTTCAAGTACTGGGACAATATTCAAAAGAATTCAGATCAGCTGGGAGGTATTTTTTCACCTCAGCCAAGTGAAATGAGCGGGAATATAATCTGTGTCAGCAATAAAAGCGAAAAGGTGATTGGATTTATAAGCGCAGGGATTGTTTCGAAGAAGAGAATTTTTGCGAGAGGAGAGGATATTGGAATATACAAATATCCAAATACCTGCGCCGTTGAGTTTGTTAATATGGACAATCCTATGAACTTCCACTCTCTCTGGGAAAGAGGTCTGGAAATAACAACCTATACTGGTCATCCTCCAATGGGAGAAAGCTACTGGGCATCCAGATTCTGCGTAGACTGCCGCCTGCAGGGGACTAAAAACAAACCGGCCTTCTGGCCCAATAATCATATTTAATAGAAGAACCGGCAATGAAAACAACAACAATAACTAAATATGCAGTGATTTTGCTGCTAATGTTATCTGGGACTCTTTCCCTCTGTGCGGCAGATAACAGATCTGAGCGGATTTTTGTAGCTACAGACAGAGATGCATATCTGGCAGGAGAGAATATATGGTTGTCTCTCTATTGCTTTGAAAGCGGGGGAGTGCTGTCATCATTCAGCAGCGTCGCCTATGTGGAGATTCAAAGCACCGAAGGGACCGGAATATATGCCAAGCTGGCCCTGAGAGAAGGACGAGGCGGAGGCAGAATTGAGCTCCCTCCCTCACTCCCAACAGGGAACTATCAGCTTACCGCATATACAAAACAGATGCTCAACGAAGAGAAAGCAGCCTTTTTCAAAAAAACTATATCTGTTTACAACACACTTACAACCGCCAGAGTCGCTGGAAATGTAGTGGTATCGGACGAGAGACCCGCAGAGACAAGTAGAGAAAAACAGGCATTAAACAGTTCATTTCTGGATGTAAAAATTTACGGAGGACACAATGTGATACCTGCGAAGTCCCGGATTCCTGTATCATTTACCAACACTGGAGATACTCCAGTTTCAATGCATATCTCAGTCCTGAGGGAGGACAATGTTCCCGCCCCTGCTAATATCTCTTTAGCCAGCTTTGTGACTGATATTACTCAGCAGGGAGATCTTCCTGTTTCAAATTTAAAGGTAGTGCCTGATTTTGAAGGGGAGATTATTGAGGTATCTGTTAAGTCTGCAAAAGGCGAAAATCTTTCAGATAAAGTAATGTGGTTTTCTGCTGCAGGAGGCGTTTCGGATATTTATACTACTCTTATTGACAGTACAGGTAAGGCCGTGTTTTTTACCAACTCCTTCTTTGGTAAGAGAGAAGTTGTGCTTGATGTTCCTGAGGCGGATACCACTGCCCAGCTCAATTTTACAATTAAGGACCCTTTTCTGAAAATCCGCCCGGAAACTTTGCCTGAGTTGAAAATTTACAGGGGGCTTAACGAAAGGCTTAGAACAAGAAGTATAGAGATGCAGCTGTGGAGAAGATTCTTTGCTGATTCTCTTTATGAAAAGAAGAGAGTTATGTATGACCCGCTGTTGCCTGAGAATCACACTGAGTATTTACTGGACAACTATACTCGCTTCCCGGTAATGAGAGAGGTTATTTCTGAATATGTGCCCGAGCTTCGTTTCAGAAAAGTAGAGGGAAAGACCATGCTGCAGATGATTCTCAGCGACAGGCTCAGCAATGTGAGCATCTCAAGGGACAATACCCTGGTACTACTGGACGGGATTCCTGTTTTTGACCATAACAAAATCTTCAACTATGATCCTTTGAGAGTAAAGTCCCTTAAAGTTTACGAACGTGAATTTTTTATCGGCTACCTGAGTTTTAGTGGAATAGCATCGTTTTCTACATACAGGGGCGACTATCCCGGACTTAGCTTCCAGGGCAATGTCAGAATAATGGATTACCGTGGACTGGAACATCCGTCTCGTTTTACAGGAACTGAGGTTAGAGGCGGCACAGGAGTTCCGGATACCAGGAGTCTTATATACTGGGAGCCTGTTTTTGAAATTAATGGAGGAGAAAATTCGGAAATTTTTCTTCAGACACCATCATATAGTGGTACCTTTACACTCAGAATTGAAGGAATTTCGGCAAAGGGAGAACCATTTGCTGTTTATAAAGAGTTTACTGTAAAATGATAAAGCCAGGACTTAGAACTTACTTAACTATTATTGCCTTGTCTGCCTCGGGGATGTTGTCTGCATTCCGTGCAGATACAACAAAATTGATAAAATTTGACGGTAGTCTAAAGACCAGATTTGAATATGCCACCGAGACAAATATGTCTAGATTTACTGTGAGGAATTCAAGAATGGGGCTTTCAGGAAATATTATTGATGAAATTTCGTACAGGGCTCAGATTGAGTTAAGTAACGAAGGAAAATTTGAAGTACTGGATATGTACGCATCCATAAAGCCGGTTAAGAATTTGTATGTTTCACTGGGCCAGATGCAGATTCCTATTTACAATTCTTCCCAGACAGCTCCTGCCCAAATGCTTTTTGCAAACAGAACTTTTCTGGCAAAATATTTTGTTCCCGGTACCAGAGATATTGGAATACTTGCCCAGTATGACTTTAAAATTGGAGATATTCCTGCAGAGATAGATGCCGGTGCGTTCAATGCATCTCTTATCAATAAACCGGTCTGGACAAACACACTCTCATGGTCTTTAAGGGCTATTGCAGGTGGTATGAAAGGGATGAGGGGAGCTGTTAAAGTTTACAGATATCCCGGTCTGGAGACCGATTTCTTTTTGTGGGGAGCAGATCTCCGTTACGGAGGAGAGAGATTTAAAATTGAAGCAGAAGTACTGGACAGAAGGACATTGTATAACAATGACGACCTTTTTGCAACCTGCCTGCAGGGGGCTTACTCATTTCCGGTTAAAAATGCTGGAATTTTCAAGGATATAACTCCTGCAATTAGATGGGATATGATGGGTCACAATATTAGAGAAAACGGAATAGGAGTAAACAGACTCACAGCCGGACTCTCTTTCGGTTTCACTGCAAAACCCTTTACCTCTCTTCTGAGACTTGAATATGAAGAGTATCTTGTAGATGATTTTATTCCTGAATTCACCCGTTACGATGAAATTGATTCAAATAAAATAACTGTTGAGTTGATAATAATATTTTAAACTATTGATATGAAAAAGATTATTGCCATACTGGCTGCGGCTTTGCCGCTCTTTGGCTGCGGGGGAAGACCAGATGCGGCAGCACTTATCAGCATAGATGAAATGAAGAGAGTAACCAAGACTCTCTCTTCCGACGAGTTCATGGGCAGGATGCCTTTTACTATAGGAGAGACACTCTCAATAAACTATCTGGCTCAGGAGCTTCAGAGCATTGGTTTTGAGCCGCCATTCAGCGGAAGCTATTTTCAGGCTGTCCCAATGGTTAAGGTAGCATCGCAGGTGCAGGGAGCAGCTGTTTTCAATGTTGCCGGAGAAAAGATAGTCCTTGAAGCACCGGACGAAATAGCTGTAAACTCTCCGCAGACAGCCGAAGAGATTAAGCTTGAAAAATCTGCAATTGTTTTTGCCGGATTTGGTATTGATGCGCCAGACTATGGATGGAATGACTTCGAGGGAATAGATCTTAAAGGTAAGACAGTAGTGGTTTTGATAAACGATCCGGGCTTATATACCGGAGATTCTGCTCTCTTCAGGGGACGAGAGATGACCTATTACGGCAGATGGACTTACAAATATGAAGAGGCAGCCAGAAAGGGAGCTTCTGCGATTCTGATTATTCATGAACCTATGGGGGCGGGTTATGAGTTCAATGTGCCGCGAAGCAGTTCAATCTCTCCAAGACTTTTTATTGATGATGAAGGCAAGACTCAGAGATGCATGGCAACAGGATGGCTTACAGCCCGGAGTGCAGAGAAAATCTTTGGAAAACTTGGTTATAACATTGATTCTCTGAGAGCAAGAGCTGCTGTTAAGGGTTTCAAACCAATAGAACTTAATGCCACATTTTCAGTAAACATTAAGAATACTATTAAGAGAGAGATCTCTACTAATGTTGCCGGAATTCTCAGGGGATCTGAGACTCCGGACGAGGCAGTTGTAATCACAGCCCACTGGGACCACTTTGGTGTGGGAGAACCACAGAACGGAGATTCAATATACAACGGAGCAGTTGACAATGGCACTACTATGGCGTGGGCGCTCGAAATTGGAAGAGCCTTCTCCAAACTTGGCAAGAGGCAGGAAAAATCTATAATTCTTCTCTTCCCCACAGCAGAAGAGCAAGGACTTACAGGCAGCGAATACTACACAGAGCATCCGATTGTTCCCATGAACAAGACAATCGCCTGCCTTAACAACGATATGATGGTACCAAGAGGCCGAATGATGGATATAACCATGATAGGATATGGTTACTCAACTCTCGACTCTCTTTATGAGGTGGCCGCAGCCAAGAGAGGCAGATATCTTTTACCCGATCCTAATTCTCATACAGGGCTTTTTTTCAGAAGTGACCACTTTCCATTCTTCCGTAAAGGAGTTCCGTCAATCTGGGCATACGGTTGCTATGATAGCAGAGAACACGGAAAGCAGTGGGCCCTGGATACATGGAATGAATTTATTAAAAATGTCTATCACAGACCTGCGGATAATTATAACCCCAATTGGGACTGGAGCGGAATTGCAGAGGATACTGAGATCGCCTTTGAAATAGTTTATGAATTAACTTCCGGGAAGGGTTTTAAACCCGTTCTGAAAAAATAACACATAATGCATAATACAATTACAATTACAATAGATAACGCAAAACATTCAGATCTTCCTTTCCTGGTAGATTTTCAGATGAAAATGGCAATGGAAACAGAGGGTCTTGAGTTAGACAAAGCTGTTCTTGAAAAAGGGATGACTTCTGTTCTTGATGACCCTTCAAAAGCCAGGTATTTTGTTGCCAGAAGAGGAGATGCCCTTGCAGGAATGCTCATGATTACCCTGGAGTGGAGTGATTGGCGCAACGGATGGGTTTGGTGGATTCAATCTGTTTATGTGGCTCAGGAATTTCGCAAGGAGGGCATTTTCGCAACTCTTTACAGCCATGTTAAGGAGATAGTAACCAAATCTGATGACATCAGAGGAATCCGCCTTTATGTAGATAAAAGAAATGTCCCGGCTCAAAAGGTTTATGAGGCGATTGGGATGACAGGGGAGCACTACGCCACATTTGAGTGGATGAAGGAATTCTAATATATGCTTTCGAAAATCAGGAAAATTCTTCCATTTGCAGCCGGATGCGGCTCTCTGGTTGTGTCATATTATATTGGCATGGCCCTGAGTGCCCTGGCATCTGGCTATGTTTCCCCTTCAGTTGCAGGAATGGTTGTATTATTTGTCCTGCTAAAAACCGGTATTGTTAAGGAGAATTGGATTAAAGCTCCCGCTAACCTTCTTCTTGACAATCTGATGCTTTTTTTTATACCTGTTACGGCAGGAGTAGCTCTGATATCATTCAGCTCGCTTAAGGCAGATGTGATTTCAATCATTGTAGCTGCTACAGCCAGTACCTGGTTCGTTTTGTGGATTGTTGGAGTTGTAACGGAAAAAATTGAGAAACGATGAGAGAGACTGTTTTACCAGAGGTTCTGTTTGCAATTCTCACCGCTGCTGCATACTTTGCGGGAAAATTCATTTATAAAAAGATAAATCTGGTATTTCTTCATTCTGTAATTACAGCAACAGTTTTTGTAATTCTCTTCTGCTATATGGCAGATATTGACATGAAGTTTTACGAGGAGCACACAAAAGTTCTGCGATATCTGCTGAATCTTTCAGTAGTTGCTTTTGGTTATCTGCTTTATAAACATTATGAGTACATCAGGCAGAAAGGGGCGGCAATATTTGCGGCCACTTTCACCGGAAGCCTTGCCGCTCTTGTTACCACAGCTGTCCCCGCCTTCTTTCTTGGAGCAGACTATCAGACAATAATTACATTAATGCCCAAGTCTGTAACTAATCCAATTGCTATTGTAATCAGCGAACAGCACGGCGGACTTGTCTACCTTACTGCTGTAATGGTTATTGTTGCGGGAATCTTTGGTGCTGTTACGGGACCGTGGTTTCTAAAGATTACAGGAATAAACTCTCCGCTTGCCAAAGGATTGTCTCTGGGTTCTGCTTCACATGGAATAGGAACAGCTAAGGCACTGGAAATGGGAGCACTTGAAGGAGCTGCAGGCGGGTTGGCAATAGCTCTTATGGGACTCTTCACCTCCCTGCTCGTTCCATTGTTTGCAATGTTGCTGAGGTTGCTAAAAGATGCCTCATTGCTGCCTTTGTGGCAGTGAGCTACCAGTCATTAGACTTCTGTTTCCCCGTAAACATATTTACAAAATTGGTAATTAACACATCTTCTATGTTATAGAACATAAGAAGCACACCTTTGTAATAGTGACTCTTGATGTTGTTGCCGCTGCGCCATTTTTCAGCAAAGATTTCTGCCTTGACCTCATATGCAAATACAGATGCATCATTGAAAATAGCTCCCTTTGCATAGTGAAGCTTAATATCGGCAATTGACATCCTGGCTTTACCATCCTTAACTCTTACAAGCAGATCAAAAAAAATGTAACTGCTGAAACGTCCCTGATCACCGGAACCTACAATGAGTCTCTTGACCATTATCGAACCACTCTCTTTATCTTCAATGAGAGTTTTCTGTATCTGATCAGCAGTCAGAGACATTCCCATAATAAGTGCGCTCCTTGCCATTGCATAGAGTTCATCTTTGGTTTTACCGGGAGCCTCTACAATTGTGTCGAATATAATTTTCCCGTCAATATACGGGATTTTTCTGGCATGCCATGTTGAATAATCTGTGCCGGAAGAACCAAATTTTTTTACCTCGTTATACTCTATTGTAACTGGTTTTTTATGCTTTGGTGAAGTGTAGGTAATTTTTAAATCTTCATACCTGGCCATAAGATTATCATTGTATACATTAACGGTGTACTGAACAAGCTTCAGTGGGAAGGATGTTATCGTAATACCACTTATGGTTTCGTCTTCTGTTGTTATGATATAATCATTCTGGCCATAGATGGCAGAAAAAGGAAGCATGCATAACAGAAAAAACAATGACAGTGCAAATTTTTTCATAGCAATGAAGTTTTTAGTTATTATCAATTCGGTCTATAGACTTGTCATGGATTGATCCAAAAAGCAGAATCATTGTGAGTCCGCCAATTAAAGCCCAGAACATATCCGCCTGAGTATCCCAGACATATCCCTGTGTCCCAAGAAAATCATCTGCAACAGTATTTGTTGTAAGTGCTACAAGCCACTCGATGATTTCATATATAGCACTGAATGCAAGTGCAAATGAGACAGCTGCAACAGAACTCCAGGGCCCTCTGGACATTATTTTTCGCCTGATTAGAAATTCTCGTGCAACCAGAACGGGTGTAAAACCCTGTGCAAAATGTCCAATCTTATCGTAACTGTTTCTTCCGGTATCAAATATTTCTTTAATATAATCGAACAGAGGTACTCTGGCATATGTGTAATGTCCGCCAATAAACAGTATAAGACAGTGCAAAAAGATTACTATATAGGCCATGTCTGTAAACCTGAGCTTTTTATAAGTCAGGCCAAAAACCAGCAGCGCAATTACTCCCGGCACGACCTCCAGTGCCCACACACGGTAATCATGCGGATTGATTCCGGACCAGAGTAGAACTGCAAAAAAGATGATAATCATGAACCAGTATCTGTTCATAGCAGAAAATTTTTTCAGAGTGAATCTCTATACAATTGTACATAAAAAAAACGGTGTATCAAAATACTTGATACACCGTAAACTTATTGAGATATACTCTTAGTAGCTTCTTCTGTTTCCACCGCCGAATCCACCGCCGTTTCCTCTGTCGAATCCACCGCCGTTGCTTCTGCCGTATCCGCCACCGCTAGGTCTGCCACCGCCAAAACCGCCACGACTTCCGCCGCCGCTAGGTCTGCCACCTCTGTCTTCACGAGGTTTAGCAACGTTTACAGTGATAACTTTACCATCGTATTCTGCTTTGTCAAGCTCTTCGATAGCTTTTTTGCCTTCCTCTTCGTTAGGCATTTCAACGAAACCAAAACCTCTTGATTTACCGGTTTCCCTGTCAGTGATTACTTTAGCTGATGAAATCTCGCCGTACTCGGCAAACAATTCTCTAAGATCGGCATCTTTAATTGCCCAACTCAAATTTGAAATAAAAATGTTCATTAAATAAACTTAAAAAAAAAATTAATAATTCCGGGGTTGCTTGTTATATCAAAAGTCTACTTAACGAAAATTTCTACGATAAAAGTGAGATGTTTTGAATATTGATCCAAAGAACTAAAGACCCCGGTGCGCAGCAAAGGTAAGCTAAGTTTTGAGATTTGCAATACTTTTATTGAAATCATTTATAAAATGGTGACATTCTTTTATTTTGGTTTCTCAGTTTATAAGGGCTAACTTTGCAGCGTTATGATTAAAGATGTTCACAGTAAGGGAATTGAGCAACTGTTCAAAACTCCTGTTTTACAACAGACAGCCTATTGGTCAAAAGTAAAGAGCCATTTTGGTTATGACTCGGTAGCCTTCAATTTCAGGATAAAACACTCGATTCTGGGTGTTGATGGCACCCCTGATTCATCTGAGTATGCGGTTGCAGACCTTGTAGTCTTTCTCAGGCGGATTGATTCTCTCCATTATATCGCTTATGTACCCTATGGCCCGGAAATTGAGCCTGGCGAAGAGTTTCAGGGGGCGGTTCTGGAGGAGTTATCTGAGCAGCTGAGACATTTTCTTCCTAAATCTTGTATTATGATCAGGTATGATCTGGTATGGGAATCGCTCTGGTCCAATGACTCTGATCTTTTTAATGAGGAGAGAACCTGGCTGGGACCACCCTCTCACAGGATTCAGGAGCAGAGATTTAATTTCAACACCATACTTGGCAATTTTAGAAAGGCATATTCTAACAACCTCCCTTCAAATACAATACTGGTAAATCTGAAGAGAGACTCTCAGACTATCTTATCTGACATGAAACCAAAGACCAGATATAATATACAGCTCTCCCAGAAAAGAGGTGTATATGTAAGGTCAGCCGGACTGGAGAGTTTGAGTGTCTGGTATGATTTATACAAGGAGACTGCCCTGAGGAACAACTTCTATCTTCATTCAGAGGAGTATTTCAGAGTTGCATTTACAGAGCGGGCTCACAATACACAATCTCCGGCAGAAGTAACGCTGCTCATTGCCGAATATGATAAGTTACCGCTGGCAGCAATGTTTCTGGTGATTAGCGGAAACAGAGCCATCTATCTTTACGGAGCCTCTTCATCTCTTCACCGAAATCTTATGGCACCGTACGCACTGCAGTGGAAGGCAATTTCTCTGGCAAAAGAGAAGGGGTGTATACAATATGATATGTTTGGCATCTCGCCCGGCAATAACCCCGATCATCCCATGTATGGGCTTTATCGTTTTAAGAAGGGATTCGGCGGCACGCTTTTCCATAGTATGGGCTGCTGGGATTATCCCCTTGATCAGAAAATGTATCTGCTCTATACTGCATCCGAAATAGGAAGCCAGGGCTATCATCTTGCCTGAATGAGCATTTGTAAAAAAAAGGCAGAACTTTGAGAAATCTTAATCTCTGGTTCTGCCTTTTTATATTTGGATATTAACTCTCTGTTAGCTGAGCTTGTGAATTGCCAGTCCGCTGCGGAGTTTAGGTTCGAACCAGGTAGTCTTTGGCGGCATGATGTTGCCCGTATCGGCAATGTCAATAAGCTGTTTCATTGAAACAGGATATAGAGCAAAGGCTGCTGCCATCTCTCCTGAATCAACCCTCTTCTTAAGTTCTCCAAGACCTCTGATACCTCCTACAAAGTCTATTCTCTTGTCTGTGCGAAGGTCCTTTATGCCAAGCAGTTTGTCAAATACTAGGTTTGAAAGGACAGTAACATCAAGAACTCCAATAGGATCATTATCATTGTATGTGCCCTCTTTTGCAGTTAGTGAGTACCATTTTCCGCCAATATACATTGAGAAGTTGTGCAGAGAATCAGGTCTGTAAATCTCAGAACCTTTCTCCACAACTGTGAAATCCTCTTCAAGTCTTACCAGCAGCTCCTCCTTTGACATACCATTAAGCTCTTTTACAACTCTGTTGTAGTCAATAATCTTAAGATGACTTTCAGGGAATACAACGGCGAGGAAGAAGTTGTACTCTTCATTTCCGGTATGGTTTGGATTGTTTCTCCTCTTCTCTTCGCCAACCAGTGCGGCAGCAGCCGTTCTGTGATGACCATCCGCAACATAAAACGCAGGGACCTGTGAGAAAATACCGGTAATTCTTGAAATAATAGCATCATCTTCTATTGTCCAGAAATGATGTCCGAAGCCATCTTCCGCTACATAGTCATACTCTGCCGGTTTGCTTTTTACAACACTTTCAACAATTGCGTTAATCTCATTATTATCTGGATATGCAAAGAAAACAGGTTCAACGTTGGCATCCTGGATGCGAACATGAATCATTCTGTCCTCCTCTTTATCCTTGCGGGTGAGTTCGTGCTTCTTAATCTTACCTGTAAGGTAGTCTTCTACACTGGCTCCAAGAACAAGCCCATACTGAGTTCTGCCCTCCATTGTCTGAGCATACACATAGTACATCTCTTTCTTGTCCTGAACAAGCCATCCTTTGTTCTGCCACATTTTGAAATTCTCAACAGCCTTGTCGTAGGCCTCCTGGGAATGCTCGTCAATTATGGGAGTGAAATCAATTTCCGGCTTTATGATGTGAAGAAGTGATTTTTCGCCTGCTTCTGCCTTTGCTTCTGCTGAGTTGAGTACGTCATACGGACGGGAAGCAACTTCGTGAGCAATTGCCTTTGGCGGTCTTACGGCTGCAAAAGGTTTAACTTTTACCATTATTCAATTATTTCAAAAAATAAATACTATTTGTTAACCTGGAAAGTCTTGTCGCCGGTGGCGAAGAATTTCACTATCTGATTTGCAGATGCAAGCCCTGCATTAACATTGGCCTCTCCGGTCTCTGCTCCCATTTTCTTAGGGGACGCAAAAACTCTTATTCCGAATTTTTCGTTAAGATCAGGCTGAATGTCTGCTGCAATATCAGTTACATACTTTAAGTCAGGACGTTTCTCAAGAACCGCCATAAGCTCCTCTTCATTAATAACCTCTTTACGGGCGGTATTAATCAGACAGGCTCCTTTTGGCATTCTTGACATAAGTGCTGTTCCCACAGATTTTTTTGTCTCTGATGTAGCAGGTATATGGAGCGACAAAAAGTCAGATTTTTCGTAAAGTTCTTCAATGGAAGAAACTGGAGTTACACCCTCTGCCTTCACTTTAGCATCATCAACAAACGGGTCGAATGCAATAACATTCATATCAAAACCCTTTGCAAGTTTAGCCACAAGACGGCCTACATTTCCATATGCATGAATCCCGATTGTCTTTCCCTTAAGCTCGCTCCCTGTACCGGGATTAAAGCAATTTCTGGACATGAAAATCATCATACCAATTGCAAGTTCTGCAACAGCATTTGAATTTTGTCCCGGAGTATTCATTGCCACTATGCCTCTTGATGTGCAGGCATCCAGGTCCAGGTTGTCATATCCGGCTCCGGCCCTTACAACAATCTTAAGGTTTGATGCAGCATCAACGACCTCTTTTGTAACCTTGTCTGAGCGTACTATCATTGCATCTGCATCTTTTACAGCTGCAAGAAGCTCCTGAGGAGTTGTATACTTTTCAAGGAGAGCCAGAGTGTGTCCGGCCCCCTCAACAATTTTTCTTATTCCATCAACCGCAGCCTTTGCAAAAGGTTTGTCGGTTGCAACAAGTACTTTCATCTTGATTTGATTTTTGGTAAGTTATGCGTTGAGCTTTTCGAACTCCTGCATGCAGTCAACCAGAGCCTTAATGCTCTCAACAGGACATGCATTGTAAACAGAAGCGCGGAATCCGCCTACAGAACGGTGACCTTTAATACCCACCATTCCTCTCTCCTTGGCAAATGCCATGAAAGCCTCTTCCTTATCCTTATACTGCTCAGTCATTACAAAGCATATGTTCATAAGAGAGCGGTCTGCAACGGCAGCCGTTCCTTCAAACATTTTGTTTCTGTCAATTTCGTTATAAAGCAGATTTGCTTTGTCGACATTCATTTTATGAACAGCCTGAAGTCCGCCGTTTGCCTTAATCCACTTAAGAGTTTCGTTCATTACGAAAATAGAGAAGACAGGAGGAGTGTTGAACATAGAATCCTCTTTGATATGAGTTCTGTAGTCCAGCATAGTAGGAAGGTACCTTGAAACCTTGCCAAGGATATCTTCACGTACAATCACAAAAGTAACGCCGGCAGGGCCTACGTTTTTCTGAGCTCCGCCATAGATAAGGGCGTATTTGCTTACATCAACCGGACGGCTCATAATGTCTGAAGACATATCGGCAACAAGATTTACAGGGCAATCCATGTCCTCTTTAATCTCTGTGCCGTAGATTGTGTTGTTGGTTGTAATGTGGAAGTAGTCAAGATCAGAAGGAATCTGGTATCCCTTAGGAATATAGCTGAAATTTTTGTCAGCAGAAGATGCTATTGCAACTGCTTCGCCAAATCCTTTTGCCTCTTTAAGTGCTTTTTTTGCCCAGACACCTGTTTCGAGGTAACCAGCCTTCTTTTCAAGAAGGTTCATTGCCACATACAGAAATTGCATGCTTGCTCCGCCTCCGAGGAAAAGCACTTTGTATCCCTCAGGAATTCCAAGAATCTCTTTCCAAAGTGTACGGCACTCTTCCATAACGGCTTCCCACTCTTTAGATCTGTGAGAAACTTCAATAACAGACATTCCTGTACCTTTGAAGTCCTGAAGAGCGTCAATGGCGGCTGCTACAGCCGGTTTTGGCAGGACGCAGGGTCCTGCGTTAAAGTTATGAGCAACTTTCATGGTAGTATATTTTTATTTATTAAGTTCTGAGACCAAAGGTAACTCAAAAAATATTAAACCCCAATAAAATTTAACCAAAAAACGCCCAAGTGTTAGGAGATTGTTAAAAATTGCTAATAATCTTTAAGTTTTTCTCATCAGTTACCTTTTCGCAATAATGACATAGCAACTTAAGTTCATCTGAGCCCTCAACAGTTGTAAAAATGGTTTCTATGGGCTGATGATTTGTTATGCAGGCAGGGTTCATGCACCTTGCTATTCCCTTTATCTGAGATGGAACAGAGAGGATTCTCTTCTCAACAACCTCGAAGTTGTGAATTATGTTGATTTTTGCCTGTGGGGCAATAAGGGCAATTCTGTTAATCTCGTAATCTTCGAAGTATTTATCAGAAATTTTTATGATCGATTTCTTTCCAAGCAGTTTGCTCTCCAGGTTGGTGCCAAATGTAATCTGATTTTCGCTTCTGCTCAAACCCAAAATGTCAATTACCTTGAAAAGCTGATCTGCCGGAATATGATCAAGGACAGTTCCGTTTTTGATTGCACTTACTTTTAAATGTTTTTCCATAGCTGGCATCTGTTGCAGGTTAAAGTTGATTCACTCCCAGAAGCATTGTAATAATTGCCATCCTGGTATAAACACCGTTTCCGGCTTGTTCGAAATAATATGCATGTTCGCTGTTGTCTACATCCTGAGCTATTTCATTGATTCTTGGAAGAGGATGCAGAATTTTCATATTGGGCCTTGTCTCTGTAAGCATATTCCCCTGAAGGCTGTATATGTTTTTTACCCGTTCATATTCTATCGCATCTGTGAATCTCTCTCTCTGAACTCTGGTCATGTAAAGAATATCAGTGTCCGAGATTCCATCCTCGAGGTTTGAACTCTCTTCAAAAGGGATTCCCTTCTCATTAAGATACTCCTTGTACTCGGCAGGCATCCTGAGCTCTTCGGGAGATGTAAAACGAAATGTAGGATTGAAATGACTCATCGCCTGCAGCAGGGAGTGTACAGTTCTTCCGTACTTCAGGTCCCCCACCATATTAATCTTTAAATTATCAAGCCTGCCCTGGGTTTTCAGAATTGAATAGAGGTCAAGTAATGTCTGGGAAGGGTGCTGATTTGCTCCGTCCCCGGCATTGATTACAGGCACTGATGATACTTCAGAGGCATATCTTGCGCTCCCTTCAAGCGGGTGTCTCATAACTATAAGGTCTGCATAGTTAGAAACCATCTTAATTGTGTCTTTAAGAGTTTCCCCTTTGGTAACGCTTGTATTCCCTGCATCAGAAAAACCTATAACTCTGGCTCCAAGTCTGTTTGCGGCAGTTTCAAAGCTGAGTCTGGTCCTGGTTGAAGGTTCAAAAAAGATGCTGGCAATTACTTTGTCTGAGAACAGAGGCCGGGAGGGATTCTTTTCGAATTCTGCAGCAAGAGAGAGAACCCTGAGTATCTCCTCTTTTGAGAAATCGTGAATTGAGATCAGGTGTTTTGGCATATATCTGTAAAAATAAGTTGTTTAATATTCTTCAAGTGATACCCCGTCTGTCGCGGACAGAGCGTCAATGAATCGCTGCTTGTCCCTGAGTCTGATATTCACTTTCATCCTGCACAGGTTATCAAAGTTCTGCTCCTTAACCAGAGGAGCAAACTCCCTTATAAGCTTCATCACATCATTCATCTGAAGATAACCAAAGGTAAAGGTCACATCATCTCCTGCAATTTTTTCAATAACCTCGCCATTTTCAATTGAATCTGCCGCTGCACTTCTGTACGCTCTTATCAGCCCTGGAACACCAAGTTTTGTTCCTCCGAAATACCTCACTACAATTATGAGCATATCGCTCAGTCCATATGACAAAAGCTGACCCAGTATTGGTTTCCCTCCGGATGAAGAGGGCTCCCCGTCATCATTTGCCCTCCATAACTCACCTGTCGCTCCAAGCCTGTATGCATAGCAGTGATGTCTTGCATCGAAGTGACTTTTACGAATTTCGGCCAGTAAATCTTTAATCTCCTCTTCTGAGGATACCGGAAATGCAAAGGAGAGAAATTTGCTGCCAAGCTCCTTATAGATGCCTGTTGATGGCTTTGATATTGATTTATAAGTGTCTGAGGAGTTTATTTCGCTCATGCAGTCTGTGGAAGCTTTTCGTAAAATTAGCCCCTTTTTGCTAATTTTGCAAAATGTATTGCGAAGTTTTCATAAAAGACTTTACCCGGCTGGGCCAAATTGCAGCAAAACAGCTGGAAGAGAGTCCCTCTTTCTCATCCCTTGGCAAGGCAATGCTGCTCTCTTTTGAGGCAAACCCCATGTTTACTTTAGAAATGCAGAATGTAGCAATAAAGTCAATCCTTAAAGAGATGCTCACCCGGACAGCGTTACAAAGATGGATTGAGCAATACAGAGAGAGTATAAGAGTCAGAGATGAAGTTGCGGGTATACTTATGGCCGGAAATATTCCGCTTGTTGGTTTTCACGATTTTCTCAGCTGTCTTGCCGCCGGCTGCAGAGCAGAGGTCAAATTGTCGTCAAGAGATGGGTTTCTGCTACCTGCTCTTGTTGAAATCCTTTGCGAAATAAACCCATTCTGGAAACATAGAATACAATTTGTCAATTCACTCTCTGAAGGAATTACAAAGCTGATAGCTGCAGGATCGGATCAAACGGTCAGGAGCGTTGGCGGAAATTTCAGAGAGACTCCCTCTTTGCTGAGGGGCACCCGATCCTCGTTTGCAATTCTTGACGGGTCAGAGAGTAAAGAGATGCTGGATAAACTCTGCGACGACATGTTTCTCTATTATGGAATGGGGTGCAGAAGCGTCAGCACTCTTATAGTACCACCAGAATACAATTTTGAACCATTATTAAATGCAGCGGTCAGATATGAATACCTGGGCAGTAACCCTGACTTTTCTGCCTCCTGCCGCTATAGCAGAGCAGTTCTTCAAATGGAGAACCTAAGTTTTATTGATGGAAAGTTCTTCCTGCTTCAGAAGGGAGCTGCATTTCCACCGCCGCTTGCAGTTATCGGGGTCCGGGAATACAACTCACTCGACGATATTTACAGTTTCATAAAAACCAACGAAGAACATATTCAGGCCAAGGTATCTGCGCTTGAAATACAGGGCTTTATTAAGCCCGGAGATGCGCAGCATCCGCAGCTTGAAGATTATGCAGACAATATAAATACATTGGATTTCCTGATGCAGAATATTTGAAAATACCTATCTTCGCAAAAAGTTTCAGACAATGGTTTACAGATTCAAGGCCAGCATAGACGGCAATAAGATATTTATGAGAGAGTATGAAATTAAGGGAGAATCCTCTCTTTATGCTTTCCATAGATTCCTGCAGAACGACCTGGGATTTGCACCTGACCAGATGGTATTGTTCAGAGGTGTTTCAAAAGCAGGAAAGGTTAAGACTGAGTATGGTCTCTTTGATCTGGGTGACGGAACTATTGATAAAGTATCTGTTGAGAAGGCCGCAGGGAAGGGAGAGATTACTTTACAATATGTATACAATACATTCAAGGATAAATCAATCAGACTTGAGTACCTTGGAACTGAAGAGCCTTTGTCAAGGCGGTCATATCCAAGACTTGTCGCCGAAAGAGGACGCAATCCCGATCAGTTTTCTGACGATTACGACGATTTCGAGCCAATACTGCCTGGTGCAGAGACTGAGCCAATAATTGACTCAGATGAACTGCCTGAAGGAGTGGAGTAACAGACAATCCAAAATGAAAAAAAAACTGATAATGGTTCTGGGGCCGACGGCTTCCGGGAAAACCGACTACAGCGTTGCTCTGGCAGAGAGGCTGGGTTCTCCGGTTATTTCCTGCGACTCAAGGCAAATCTTCAGGGAGCTTAGAATTGGAACAGCTCCCCCTTCGCCGGAACAGATGGAGAGAGTTAAACACTATTTTATTTTCAGTAATTCAATTCACGAGCACTATACTGCCGGACAGTACGAAACAGAAGCACTTAAACTTCTTGACGAACTTTTTAAAACCCACGACACTCTTGTTGTTACCGGAGGATCAGGACTCTATGCAGATGCCCTTAGCAATGGTCTCGACGATTTTCCTCCATCGGACATGGAGTTGCGGAGTCATCTTATGAGCAGGCTTGCAAATGAGGGAATAGAGTCTCTGCGTGAAGAACTAAGGGTACTTGATGCCGAAAGTTATAATCAGCTTGATACAGCTAATACGCAGAGAGTGATCCGTGCTCTTGAAGTAACTCTACAGACAGGCAGGAAGTTCTCCTCATACAAAAACAATACAGCCAAGCAGAGGCCTTTCCAGACAGAGAGAAGGCTGATGGTTAAACCTCGAGAGGAGCTTTACAGGAGAATTGATCTTAGAGTGGACATGATGATGGAGGCCGGTCTCTTAAAAGAGGCAGAATCTCTTTTTGATTTCAGGCATCTTACCTCTCTCAAGACAGTTGGCTACAGGGAACTTTTCGATTATATGGAGGGGAAGAGCACACTCCCGGAGGCTGTTGAGCTTATCAAGAGAAATACCAGGAGGTATGCAAAAAGACAGATTACCTGGTGGAGGCGCTATGACGACATGATTATTATCTGATTGCAGTATCACAGAAACATAAAAAAAGCCGGCTTCATTGAAACCGGCTTTTTGTTATTGTTCAATCCTCCTAGAAAGGAAGATCATCCTCACCGGCTTCGGCCGGAAAATCACTTGCGTCGGACAATGATGACGAAGCTGTATCCTGAGATGCTGCCTGTGCGTCCATACGTTCAATTTTCCATGCGCGAACATCGGTATACCATCTGTTGTTGAATTCACGAGATTCGATATTCACAGAAACCTTAAGGTTCTCGCCAATATTAAATCTTCCCAGTTCATCAACTTTGTCTACTCCCCAGACGTTCATGCAGATTTTTTTAGGAAAACTGTCCTGAGTTTCGAGGATGAACTCCTGTTTGCTCCAGTTTCCTCTTGCGCTAACGCCTGACTGAACGGGAAGTTTGTTGATAATTTTTCCGATTAGTTCCAGTGCCATTGTTAGAGAGTCTTTGTAGTATCAGCAACGGGAGCTTTGGCAATCTTTACAAGTTCAACATCAAAGATAAGAGTTGAGTTAGGTCCGATAGTCGGTCCTGCTTGCTGTGCACCGTATGCAAGTTCAGAAGGGATGAAAAGTCTGATCTTTCCGCCTTCGCCAATAAGCTGAATACCTTCGCTCCATCCCGGGATAACAGCGTTAACCGGGAATTTAACAGGTTCAGGGTTGCCCATTGAAGAGTCAAATTCTGTTCCGTCAATTAAAGTGCCTCTGTAGTATACAGATACTGTGTCAAGGGCAACCGGCATCATAGCTGAACCCGGATTGATAATCTTGTATTGAAGACCACTTGCAGTAACCTGTACACTATCCTTAGTTTTGTTCTCTGCAAGGAATTTTTCGCCTTTAGCTTTGTTTTCTGCACCGGCAACTTCTGCTCTTTGAGCAAGGTATCTCTGGATAACCTGATTTGCTGCCATTTCGTTAACTTTCAGCTCTTTTCCTTCAATGACTGCTTTAATAGCCTTTGTCATTTCTGCATAGTTAAGTTCGCCGAAGTTTGCATTTTTAAGCATAGAGCCGAAGGATACACCAACTGCGTAGCTTGCAGAATCAGCAAGCTCCTTGGAAATTTGAGGTACGCCGGCCTCCTTCTTCTCTCCGCAAGAAGAGATCATAATTGCAGCAAGGGCTACAATTGCAATAGATTTTAATGTTTTCATGTGTTTTGTATTGAATTTTATTGGTTTATTATCTTTTTGTCTTTTGTTGTAATGTAAATAGCAACGAGGCCAAGTACAGCAGCAGCAAATGAAGTTACAAGTATAGTCGCTTTTCCCATATCAATCATTGCGGCATCTGTGAAGGCCAAATTATCGATAAATATAGACATTGTAAATCCAATTCCAGCTATGATGCCCGCAGAAAAAATCTGCCCCCATGATACATCTGCCGGCAATTCTGCGATTTTGAACCTCACAGCCAGCCAGCTGGCCACAAAAATGCCCAGTGGCTTGCCTGCCAGAAGTCCAAGAAATATTCCCGGAACAATTGGCGGAAGAGGAGGAGTGAAGAGTGACAGATTCATTACAACGCCTGCATTTGCAAGTGCAAACACCGGCATTATGAAGAATGTAACCCAGGGATGCAGCCCATGTTCGAATTTTATCATCAGGGGATGTACCTGTTTGAGTTTATTGTGAAGGTGATGAATAATCTGCTGCTGCTCCTGGTTTGCCAGAACCTGTACTTTGTGATTACTTGCAGCGCTGAATTTATTTAGCAGATATCTGCAACCAACAAGAAACCTTACTTCGTTGATTGTGTTTTTCCCGGGGATTGTCATTGCAACAAGAACTCCTGCGATGGTCGCGTGTATTCCTGATCCCAGAAACAGAAACCACAATACAATTCCTGGTACGATATAAAATGCCGGTTTCCGGACATTGAGCGCATTGAATGAGATGAGCAATCCAAGAACCAGTCCTGCATACATAAGAAGAGTGAAGTCAATTGCATGTGTAGGATAGAAAATTGCAAGTACTACAATTGCACCAAGGTCATCTACGATTGCCAGAGCTGTAAGAAAAATCTTCAGAGATACCGGTACTCTTTTTCCCAAAAGGGATAGTATCCCAAGTGCAAATGCAATATCGGTAGCCATTGGTATTCCCCAGCCGTTTGCACTATCTGAGTTCCAGTTGAACCCTACATAAATAAGAGCAGGGATAACCATTCCGCCTACTGCGGCAAAAATAGGGAGCGCTGCCTGTTTGACAGATGATAATTCACCTACAAGAATCTCCCGTTTAATTTCAAGACCAACTACAAGGAAAAATACAGCCATAAGGCCATCATTTATCCAGTGCATGATTGACATCTTGAATTCATACCCGCCAAAACTGAAACCTGCGTATTGTTCCAGATAGCTGTGAAGATGAGAGAACGCAGGAACATTTGCAATCAGAATGGCCGCTATGGCGCATATCATCAGCACAATTCCTCCGGTAGATGAGTTCTTGAAAAATGTGCTGAAAACATTTCTGAGTTCCAGCCGCCTGTCGGCTCTGAATAAATTGGTCAAAATACCCATCGTATACTATTTTCCGGTTTTTCTTCTGTTCAGTCTTGTGTAGAGTGCCAGCTTGTAAAGAAAGCGTGCTCCGACATTTGCGTCCCATTCATTATCTTCGCCCGGAGCAACTTCACAAAGGTCAAAGCCTATGATTCTTTTGTTTGAAGTGGCCAGAAGATGCAGAAGATAGTCTGCCTCCCTGAAGCTAAGGCCACCAGGCACCGGTGTTCCGGTGTTGGGACAAAGTTCGGGAGAGAGGCCATCGATATCAAAACTGATATAGACATCAGCCGGAAGACTGGCAATAATCTCTTCGCACTGTTTTCTCCAGGTTTTACCTTCAAAGAGGTTTCTTTTAAGTTCAATGTCTGTAAAACAGCGTATTCTTGAGTCTGTGTTAATAATTTCAGCTTCATCCTCACAGAAATCCCTGACACCCACCTGAGTGAGCTGTGAAAGCTGGGGGATTTCGTTAAGCGCGTTGTACATTATTGAAGCATGAGAGTAGGTGAATCCTTCGTATGCCTTGCGAAGATCTGCGTGTGCATCAATATGTAGAATTCCAAACTCTTCACATTGTTCAGCAACTGCTTTCATATTGCCAAGAGGAACACTGTGATCACCACCGGCGATACCAGTAATTCTGCCGGCACCAATCTGCTCTTTGCAGATTTTGTATACCTTTTCGTTAAGCGATGTACTTGCCTTGTTTACCTTTTCAAGTTCAGATTTCAGACTCTCAGGATCAACTCCGTTTTCTAAGCCCTCAATAATTTTTTCTGCAATTTTGCGGTATTTGCGATTATCCTTAAGTATCTTTTCGTCTGCCGGAACTGTTCCGATTTTTGTCTGCCATGCATCAGAAACCAGCGGATCGTACAAATCTACCTGTACAGAAGCCTCTATTATTGCGTCCGGTCCTTTGTGTGTGCCTGGTCTGTATGATGTTGTCACATCCCATGGTACAGAAATAAGGGCAATTTCCGACTCCTCGAGGCTGTAGGGAAGTGCAAAATAGTTTCCATTTGCCATTCCAGGATCGTTGGGGTTGAAATTTGTCATTGTTATGCTCTTTTTCAATTATATGGTCAATTTATTCTAAGCTAAGCCACCAAATAAATCCAAAAAATTTTGAGATGATGAAACTTATAAATAACTTAGAGGTACAAAGGTAACTTTTTTTAACAAATTTTTGGAATATTTTCGGATAGACAATTTCATATGCTAACAACTTCTGAGTATCTGCATAATCAGTTAAAGCAATTTTTTGGCTTCGACGCGTTCAAGGGTCAGCAAGAGGAGGTTATAAAGAATCTCATGGAGGGGAATGACGCCTTTGTACTTATGCCAACAGGAGGTGGAAAGTCACTTTGCTACCAGCTTCCCGCATTGCTCATGCCCGGCGTAGCAATTATTATATCTCCGCTTATTGCACTGATGAAGAATCAGGTAGACGCAATCAGAGGATTCGTGATAGAGAAGGATGGAATTGCCCACTTTCTCAACTCTTCTCTGAATAAGGCTCAAATTCAGGAGGTGAAAGAAGATCTTCTCTCGGGTCAGACAAAACTTCTTTATGTAGCACCTGAATCCCTCACCAAGGAGGAGAATATTTTATTTCTTCGTCAGCTTACAATATCATTCTATGCAGTCGATGAGGCTCACTGTATCTCTGAATGGGGACACGATTTCCGTCCTGAATACAGAAGAATATATCCTATAGTTCAGGAGATAGGAAAAGCTCCTGTTATCGCTTTAACGGCAACTGCAACACCAAAGGTCCAGAACGATATACAGAGAAACCTTGGAATGATTGACGCAAAGGTTTTCAAAACATCGTTCAACAGGCCAAACCTCTACTATGAAATTCGTACCAAAGCAAATACTGAAAGAGAGATTATTAAATTTATCAAGAACAATCAGGGTAAATCTGGTATTATTTACTGTCTGAGCAGAAAGAAGGTGGAGGATGTTGCCCAGCTTCTGGTTGTTAACGGAATCAAGGCTCTGCCATATCATGCAGGGTTGGATGCTGTTACCCGCGCGGGTAATCAGGACAAATTTCTTATGGAGGATGTTGATGTAATTGTTGCAACAATTGCATTTGGAATGGGAATTGATAAACCGGATGTTCGCTTTGTAATTCACTACGACATACCAAAGAGTCTGGAAAGCTATTACCAGGAGACAGGCCGCTCCGGAAGAGACGGAGGAGAGGGTCAGTGCATTGCTTTCTATTCATATAAAGATATTCAGAAGCTTGAGAAATTCATGCAGGGTAAACCAGTCTCAGAACAAGAGATAGGCCGGCAGCTTCTTATGGAAACAGTATCCTACTCAGAGTCTAGTTTGTGCAGACGTAAAGTGCTGCTAAACTACTTTGGTGAGGAGTATACTCAGGAAAATTGCGGCTCTTGTGATAACTGTCTGTTCCCGAAAAAACAATTTGACGGTAAAGAAGACGTTGCGCTTGTTCTTGAATTGCTATCTGCAATGAAAGAGCAATTCAAGTCTGAGCATATTGCAAATATTCTGGCCGGTATTAACAACTCCATAATCAAATCATATAATCACCACCATCATGAGTTGTTTGGAGCGGGCAAATCAAAAGGAGTGAGATTCTGGATGGCAGTGATACGGCAGGCTCTTATTCACCATTTACTGGAAAAGGATATCGAAAAATACGGACTAATCTCGGCAACACCCGCAGGAAGGGAGTTTCTTGAGAATCCGCATACAATTATGCTAACAGAGGACAGAGAGTTCACCGACACAGAGGACGATGACGATGTGGCTACTCCTGGTCATTCAAAGAGCGCTTCTGCTGGCGACGAAACTTTGCTTGCCATGCTGAGGGATCTGCGTCAGTCTGTTTCGAAAAGACTCAAACTGCCTCCATTTGTGATTTTCAACGATCCTTCCCTGGAAGATATGTCCATTCAGTATCCTGTAAATTTGGACGAGCTGAAAAATTGCCAGGGAGTGGGAGAGGGAAAGGCAAAGAAATTCGGAAAAGAGTTCGTAGAGCTTATTTCAAAATATGTAGAAGAGAACGAGATTGACAGACCAATGGATTTCGTTGTGAAATCAGTTGTAAATAAGTCTGCAATGAAGGTTCATATTATCAATGGAATAGACAGAAAGTTGCCTTTTGAGGACATTGCAGATTCCAAAGGCATTGATCTGGAAGATATCTTCAACGAACTTGAGGCAATTGTAAGCTCTGGCACTAAAATAAATATCGACTACTATATCCGCCAGACTATTGATGACGATAAGGTAGACGATATTTATGAGTACTTCCGTACCGAAGCTGTTTCGGACTCCCTTAAGGAGGCTTCTGATGAGATGGGTAAAGGCTATTCAGAAGAGGAGATAAGACTTGTAAGAATTAAATTCCTCTCTGAAATGGGCAATTGACTTTGCCCTCTCCTTTTAATTATCCGCAATGATAGAACTGCTCAACAAGGTCATTCATCCTTGACGGATTGTCCTGCAACTCTTTGCGAATGTTCTGATCTTCGTATGATCTTAATTTTCTGATAATCCCGTCAATAAGTCCCGGAGCAAATACTCCCTCTTTTTCGTAGACTGCTCTCTTTGTTTCCAGTTCGTTTGCAGATTCGTAGCATGAGGCAGGCAACTGCTCAAGGGCGGTCATTTTATCCTCATGCTGCTTGTCGTGAATATTCACACCTACATAGCATCTCTCTGCAATTTCAAGGGCATTTTCGGTTTCAAAGCCGGTTCTTGCTGCCACAACAAGTCCTGCAAGCATTTGATAAATATCGGCAGATCCGTCTGGTGAGCGCATTTCAACAGTCTGTTTGTCCGGCATCTGGAAATCCGATTTATCTTCGAGAGGATTTGCAATTGCAACCATATTGTTATCTCCGGTCCATCCAAGCGGAACCCTTACAAGTACAGATCTGTTGCGATCTCCCCAGCATACACTTGTAGGAGCTTCCTGATGCGGAACCAGTCTGAAATATGATGTTGGATTAGTATTACCAAATGCAGTTAGCGATGCTGCGCATTTCATGTATCCGGCAATAGCCATCTTAGCCGTGTCAGATAGTTTGCCATTTTCAGTCATAACAGATTTGCCATCCTTCATCATTCTTGTATGGAAGTGAAGACCGCTGCCTGCCTTTCCAATGGTTATCTTTGGTGCAAATGTTACATCAAGTCCGTACCTGAAAGCGAGTGCACGAATCACCCACTTGGCAATGACCAGCTGATCTGCGGCAGATTCAACAGGTGATACGAGGAACTCAATTTCGTTCTGTTCATATATCTTTCCATCCAGAGTGAAGTTTCCAACCTCTGAGTGACCATATTTAATCAGCCCTCCTGTCTGGGCTATGAGTTTCATAGCCTCTGTTCTGAATTGCTCAAATTTTGTAAAAGGCTCAGATTCGTGGTACCCTTTCTGATTTGGAGCAGGGTAGAGCTCTTCTGACTTGTCAGTTATATAAAATTCCAGTTCTCCCATTGCCTCAAATTTAAGACCTGTTGCTTTTGTGAATGAACGGGAGGCTTTAAGTAATGTATATTCGGGTGAGCTTTCAAGAGGTTGGCCCTCTTTTGTAAAGTATGAACAAAGCATACCTATTGCCGGAATTTCCGAAAAAGGATCAAGGTATACTGTTGAAAACCTTGGCACTACATATAGGTCGCTGGAACCTGCCTCAATGAATGGAAAGAGGCTTGAGCCGTCTACCCTTTCGCCATAGGTAAGAATTGATTCCAGGTATTGATAGCTCGTAACCGGGAAATTGAGTGTCTTTAGCCTGCCGTCAGCTGCAACATATCTGAAGTTTACTATGCGGATATCTTTATCCAGTACATACTTGATAATGTCTTTTTTTGTAAATTCTGCAGGTAGCTTATTTAGATGAGCAACTACCGGGTTGATGTTATACTTTAGGAGTGAATCCATAAAATTGAAAGTTTATTTCTCTTTTTAACTATAAATTAATATCAAATTCTAATACAAATATATAAATTTTTAAGTTTGTGCTTCAAATTATAGATTTTGACATATTTCATATTTTTAATAGCTTTGTGGGCTTATGTCTCTAAGTAAAAAAGCATACATTATATCTGCAACCATCGCGACACTTCTGACTGCCGCGGGCGTTGTGTTTTTTTTATCCCAGAGGGAGAAAAAAGAGTCCGCAGTAACATCTTCCGCAGCAGAAAGCAAATCTCTCTACGCAGTACCTGTAGACGCAGTTGGAATATGGCTATTTGAATCACCTGTTGAAATTGGCGAGTCTGTTTTTAAGGCAGACAACATCCTTTCAGGATTGGTTCAAAGGGAGAACCCTCTCTACAAAATGATCAACAGGATAAATTTCCTTGCGAAGAGCGAGTCGTCATTTGGAAAGATAGCATCAGCAGATGCACTTACATCAATACACTATTCAGGAAAGAATGAGGTCTCTCTCCTTTTTTGTTTAAACATCTCCTCGGAAGATGCCGGTACTCAGGAGCTGCTTTTAGCAAAACTCACAGAGGGTCAGCCTGTCAGCTCAAGGACATTTAACGGAGCTCAGCTTGTATGGGCATCGGGAGTTGAGATATCTTTCTACAAGGGATTTCTGCTTGCATCTACTTCTCCAATTCTTGTTGAAGCTTCTGTGAGGCATCTCAATTCAGGAACATCAATAATGGATAATGCAGATTTCTCAAAAATTGCCTCATCAACTCCATTCAGCAGTAATCTCATCTTTGTTAACCACCAGCAATTAGGCAAGTTGTTTTCGGGACTTGCTGCTTCTAAATACCTGGGATACGCAGATTTTGCATCAAAACTTTCAACATGGAGTGTTGCCTCCGGAGAGTTCCGGAATACACATCACCTGTATACAGGGCAGTTTGCAAACCTCAAGGGTGTTGGCAACTTTGCCTCTGCAGTGACTCCGGGTGAGAAAGGCGATATACGGGCGCATACGATTGCACCTGCAAATACTTTTGCCCTCTTCTCCTTTACTCCGGACAGCTGGGATAATATGATCCGGTCTGTAAGGGCATACAGGGAACTTCACAAAAAACTCAATCTTGAACTAAGTATGAGTGCCGCTGAGTGGATGATATCGCAGAATCCCCGGGAGATATCAATTGCTGCTATTCCATATGCCGGACACATGGAGTGGGTAACCATGTTCCGCAGAGGTAAGTCAAATCCGGTATCTGCTTTTTTCTCGGGAATCTTTTCGGGAAAAGAGAAATTGATTCAGGACTCTGTAATGAAATTCGAAAACGGGGGCAGGATTAAGGAACTTGTTGGATCACTGTTTGAGAACAACAAAGAGGAGTATTACCTGAACCGTAATGAGTGGACAATAATTGGCTCTGCCGGTATTCTTGAAGAGTTCTCAACAGGAAGAAGCGAGTCCTTTTCAATGGATGATTTTCTAAGTCAGACACCTGTTTCGGGTTTGGCTGAGTTTGGGGGCAGTCCGTTTACACTCTCTGTGAACATGACCAATATGCAGGACACACTGACATCATTCTTCAAAAAAACAATTGCAGATGATATTGCGCCTGTATTCAGAAAGGTTAATTTTGGATTTATACAGTTCAGAATGATTCCGTCGCCAAAAGGGTCGGAATTCGAATTGTTACTTTATGCCAGGAATCTTGAAAAATTGCCCTCTCCGCCTAAACCGGAAGAGAACAAAGGCCCTGCCGGATGGGAACAGGACAGCATTGTTAAAGTTCCTGTCGGTCCGTTTGAACTTAGGAATTTTATGAACGGGGAGACAGAATATCTTGTACAGCTGAGCAATTACAGACTTCAGCTGGCAGACAAAAACCTTAAGGGGATATGGGCTGTACCGTTCCAGACACCTCTGAGAGGATTTGTTGAACAGATCGATTACATGAATAACGGCAAACTGCAGATGCTGTTTGCCAGCGGAAACAAGGTCTTTCTTCTTGACAGAAACGGGCGATTCGTCAATCCTTATCCCAAAGAGGTTGATGACCTTATAATGCTTGGTCCAAAGGTATACAAGATAGACGGGGAGTATGCCATTATGCTCCTCCATATGGATAACAGACTGAGACTTTATGACAGGCAGTGCAAGCCTTATCCTGCGTGGAGCGACATATCGGTGGAAGAGACAATTAAAGTCTTTCCTGAGCTTCTGAAGCTGGGCAAGAACCATTACTGGATCCTGAGGACTCAGCTTAAAACAAGAATTTATACAATAAATGGAATTGAGGTTACTGCCTCTCTCAAGCAAAAAGAGCTCATGCCCGAAACTCCGGTTAAGCCTTATTCAGACGAAGAAGTTATCGTTAAAACCGTTCAGGGCAAACAGATAAGACTCAACCTGGAGACAGGAGTTACCAAAAAAGTTAAATAGATGGAAGGGTTTATAAGTTTTATATTTATTACAGTTATAATAATATGGCTGATAGGCCGTATTGCACCATTTCTCCTGAAATGGTGGATAAGAAAAAAATTCGGAAGCTTTGCAGATCCCGGCGGAGAGAGACCTCAGCAGGGAAACAGGGTAAAGGAAGAAGATGGTACTATTGTAAGTGATAATGTAAAAAGAGATAAACTTGTAGACGACAGCGTAGGCGAATACATAGATTACGAGGAGAGCAACGAAAAATGAATACATTCAAAAGACTGCTGGCTTATGCCAGGCCTTACAGACACTACTGGCCGTCATATCTGAGCCTTAGTATACTTGCCCTTGTTTTCAGCATGGTCAATTTTGCTCTTTTCAAACCTCTTCTTGTAGTTGTTTTTGAGCCGGAAAGCGTAAGCACAATAGGGGCTCTGCCTGATTTTACCCTCTCTGTAGATTATTTTACCCAGTTGTTTCAGCACTATCTCAGTAAGATAATGGTGAATAACGGGACACTCAGGGGTCTGGCCTTTGTCTGTATAATGCTCATAATTTTCACATTCCTCTCCGGAGTTATCAAGTACCTTTCTCAGAGAATCATCGTAAAGATGAGAGTTACAATAATGCAGAGAATCAGGGAAGATCTTTTCAGGAAGATATCTGCTCTTCATATAGGGTACTTTTCCGACAAAAGAAAAGGTGATATACTCTCAAGCATATCCAACGACGTTACCGAGGTTCAGAACAGCGTTGCAAACAGTTTTCATGTAGTGTTCAGGGACCCTCTTCAGGTACTTGGCTTTCTTGGAGCATTGATTTACATGTCGCCCAGGCTCACTATTGTAACACTTGTTACCTTACCGGTATCTGCATTTATAATTACCAGAATTACAAGGTCTCTCAGAAAGGGGGCAACAGATACCCAGATGTTTATTGGAAGAATTCTCAGCCAGTTTGAGGAGGCGATCTCAGGTGCCAGAATAATCAAGGCTTTCAATGCCCAGGGCTATGTGAGAAAGGCTTTCTCAAATACAAACGAGTCTCACAAGATGTCCAGCAAAAAAATGTTTTACAGGCAGGAGATGGCCAGTCCATTCTCTGAATTTATGGGGATATCCATTGCTGTAGCAATACTTTTCTTTGCCGGGTTCATGCATCTTACCGGCCGTCTTGGAATGGACCTGCCAAGTCTGATGCTCTACATTGCCTTTTACTGGAAGGTACTTGAACCGGCCAAATCAATATCCAACACATATGCTCTGATTCAGAGAGGTCTAGTTTCAGGAGAGAGGATTTTTGCAATTCTGGACGAACCGGTGGCTATTAAAAAGTCAGATAATCCGGTTCCAATTAAGGAGTTTAGAAAGGAGATCGAGTTCAGAGGAGTGAGCTTTAAATACAATAATGAGCCTGTTCTGAGGGATATTAATCTGACCGTGGGAAAATGCAGGATGATTGCTCTTGTAGGTCCCTCCGGGGCCGGTAAGACAACTTTGGTAGACCTTATTCCGCGTTATTATGATGTTACGGAGGGTTCAATCCTGATTGACGGCACAGATATCAGGGATTATTCTCCTAAGGACCTGATAGGACTTATGGGAATAGTTACCCAGGAGGCAATTCTGTTTAATGACACAGTATACAACAACATTACCTTTGGACTTGAGAATGTGAAGGAGGAAGATGTTATAGCAGCTGCAAAGATTGCGAATGCTCACGAATTTATCTCCCAGATGGAGAGCGGATATCAGACCAATATTGGAGACAGGGGAGGAAAGCTTTCTGGAGGACAGCGGCAAAGACTTGCCATTGCCAGGGCTGTCCTCAAGAATCCGCCTGTACTTATTCTTGATGAGGCAACTTCTGCTCTGGATACAGAGAGTGAAAGACTGGTTCAGGAGGCATTGACAAATCTGATGAAAAACAGAACATCAATTGTGATTGCTCACAGATTATCTACAATTCAGCATGCAGATGAGATAGTTGTACTTAAGGAGGGCAGGATAGTGGAAACAGGAACGCATAACGATCTCTTACAGCAAAAAGGGCTATATTCGCATCTGTGCAAATTGCAAACATTTGAATAATTAACCCTCATTAAAAAATGGAAAGGTCTTTAAACAAGCAGCTGGAGAACAGTTTCCGCGCAAACTGGGACAATCCGGCTCTTTCGGATTACAAGGGCATAACTCTCCATTACAGAGATGTTGCAAGAAGAATTGAAAAACTGCACATCGTATTTGAGTTGTGCGGAGTCCGAAAGGGAGATAAAATTTCCATATGCTCCAGAAACCAGGCAAACTGGGGAGTAGTGTTTCTTGCTACCATTACATACGGGGCTGTAGCTGTTCCAATTTTGCACGAATTCAAACCTGGCAATATTCACCATATAGTTAACCACTCTGAGTCAAGGATCCTCTTTGCCGGTGATTTAATATGGGAGCAGCTAAACGAATCAGAAATGCCACACATTGAAGCTGCAATTCTGGTTTCAGATTTTTCAGTACTCTATGCAAAGGATCAGATAGTACACGAAACACGAGCTCACCTCAATGAGTACTTTGGTAAGAGATATCCTAAGAATTTCCGTTCAGAACACATCAGCTATCATAAAGACTCTCCTGAAGAGCTGGCAATTATTAATTACACTTCCGGAACAACCGGATTTTCAAAAGGAGTGATGCTCCCTTACAGAGCACTAAAATCAAATGTAGATTTTGGTATAGAGGTTCACCCTCAGCTTGGAAATAAATCAAATGTAGTTTCAATGCTTCCTACTGCTCATATGTACGGAATGATGTTTGAATTTCTGTTCGAAATGGCAGTTGGAGCTCATGTGCATTTCCTGACAAGAGTGCCAAGCCCCAAGATTATCATGGATGCATTCGCTGAGATAAAGCCGGATATTATTATTGCAGTACCTCTGATCATTGAAAAGATATACAAGAAGAAACTTCAGCCAATAATAAATAAAACAGCAATCAGGATTTTTCTCAGGCTTCCGGTGATTGACCAGAAGATACAGCGGAGAATTCTTGGCGAACTTGTAAAGACATTTGGCGGTCGTTTCAAAGAGGTAATTATTGGCGGAGCAGCTTTCAACAAGGAGGCTGAGGCATTTTTCCGCAAGATAAATTTCCCTTTCACTGTTGGATATGGCATGACAGAATGTGCTCCCATTATAACCTACGCTCCATGGGATGATACCAGGTTATTTTCATGTGGCAAAGCTGCTCCCAGGATGCAGATCATGATTGATTCTGCCGACCCGCAAAATATTCCCGGCGAGATTCTCTGCAAGGGAGACAATGTCATGCTGGGATACTTCAAAAACCAGGAGGCTACAGAGGCAGCATTTACTGGTGACAGATGGATGAGAACAGGAGATATGGGAGTTATTGATTCAGACGGCTATCTCTATATAAGAGGACGCTCAAAGAGTATGATTCTGGGGCCTTCCGGTCAGAATATCTATCCCGAAGAGATTGAAAGCATTATTAACAACATGCCTTATGTTGTTGAGTCGCTGGTTATTGAAAACAAGGGAGTTCTTCATGCTCTCATATATCCAGATTTTGAACAGGCAGAGGCCGATGGGATTTCTGTTTCAGACCTTGAGAAAAAAATTGAAGAGAATGTTGCCCTTGTAAATGAAGAGTTGCCTAACTATTGCAAAATTGCCACAAGCAAAATATTCCCTGAAGAGTTTGAAAAGACTCCAAAGAGAAGTATAAAGAGATTCCTTTACCAAAGTATAGAAGATTAATATGGACGAAAAACAGATTCAGTTCGACAAAAGCTACCTGGAAATGGCACAGGTGTGGTCAAAAAATTCTTATTGCAAGAGAAGGCAGGTAGGTGCCCTCATTGTAAAGGACAAGATGATAATATCAGACGGATATAACGGAACCCCGTCGGGGTTTGAGAATGTCTGCGAAGATGAAAACGGACTTACAAAATCGTATGTTCTCCATGCTGAGGCCAATGCTATTACCAAGGTTGCCAAGTCGGGCAACAGCAGCGAAGGCGCAACAATGTATGTTACAACGGCTCCGTGTATCGAGTGTGCAAAGCTTATTATCCAGGCGGGAATAAGGCGGCTTGTCTACAAAGACAACTACAGAAAGACCGAAGGGATTGATTTGCTAAAAAGGGTAGGGATTGAAATAACAAATTTATCTGATTGACCATGAGTATGCTGAACGAGAAGATTAAAAAAAATCCGTGGCCACTTATAATTGTCCTGCTATTGGCTGTTCTTATAGGAATCAGATTCTGGCAATATCAGAGCCGGAGTGGTGAACTTCAGGTAAAAGCTCAAAACTGGGATAAACTCATGCTCATTTTAAGCGAAATTGACAAGAACTATGTTGATTCAGTGAATTATAAGGATATCACCGAGAGTGCGATACCTATGATTCTTGAAAGCCTGGACCCTCACTCTGTTTATTTGCCGCCCCGGGATCTTAAGGATGCAGAAGAGGAACTTCAGGGCAATTTCGACGGAATAGGGGTTCAGTTCAACGTGCCTAATGATACAGCAATTGTTATTCAGGTTGTATCAGGTGGACCATCTGAAAGGGCTGGTGTTCTCTCCGGAGACAGAATAATGGAGGTCAACGGAAAGAAGGTGGCAGGAATAAAGTTAGATCAGGATTCACTTGTAAGCATGCTGAGGGGCAAGTCCGGTTCTCATGTTACCGTGGGATTTAAAAGGGGAAGATCAAAGGAGATTCTGAATATTGACATTAAAAGGGATAAAATTCCTGTAAAAAGTGTAGATGTAAGCTACATGATAAATGATACGCTGGGTTATGTTAAACTTTCGAAGTTCTCCAGAACAAGTCATGATGAGTTTATGGCAGCAGTGAAGGAACTCCGTAAAGGAGGCATGAAAACACTGATATTTGACCTGAGGGGAAATACCGGAGGCTATCTGGATCAGGCGCTGCTTCTTTCAAACGAGTTCCTTGGTAAAGGTGAGCTTATTGTATATATGCAGGGCCTCCACCGGGAAAGGGAGGATTTCCATGCAGATGGCAGAGGAAGTTTCAGGGATATCGGATTAAAGGTACTTATTGATGAAGGATCTGCATCTTCAAGCGAGATTTTTGCGGGAGCAATTCAGGATAATGACAGAGGTACAATTGTTGGCAGACGCTCTTTTGGAAAAGGGCTTGTCCAGGAGCCGATATATTTTTCTGACAAATCCGGAATCCGCCTTACTGTAGCCAGGTTTTACACTCCTACAGGGAGATCAATTCAAAAGCCATACAGCAAAGACTACAGAAATGACATAATGGAGCGTTACCGCCATGGAGAGATGACATCTGCAGATAGTATAAGGACCAATGACTCTCTCAGATTTACGACTCCTAAAGGAAAAATTGTATACGGAGGTGGGGGTATAACACCGGATCTTTTTGTCCCGCTGGATACAGTTGGTGTTAACAAATTTCTTATCAAGCTTGGAGAGCAGGGTCTTGTATTTAGATTTGCCTCGGATATGGCAGATATTCACAGGGAAGAGCTTAGGAAAATCACTGATCTTGAAAAACTTGATAAATTTTTTGAGTCTAAAGGATTTGAGAGCAGATTCCTGGGATATGCTGCCAGCCGCCAGCTTGTTCCCACATCAGCCGAATGGGCAGAATGCAAGTTTATTGTCTCTGCGCAGATAAGAGCACTGATTGGACGTTACTCGCCTCTTGACGACAAAGCATTCTATCCGATAATGTCCCGGATTGATAATGTTATTGAGGCTGCAAAAAGATAGAAATTCTTATTTACTGGGCTACAAACCGGTAGACTATCTCTCCGGTCTGTTTTTCAGAAGCTGATGATGAGGCGGTAAATCTTGATGATTTTGCCGCCTTAATTGCATACTCCCTCAGACAATTATCGGAAGCAGAGGCATTGTCAATTACAGAGGCGGCAACTACATAGCCTTTTCTGTTAACCGAAATAGCAACACTCACATCTCCTCCGGCGACACATTTATATACCGGAATTGGAAGTGAAACCGCCTTGCGACCCTCCAGTGTATAGGAAATTACAGAGGGACCCCTGTAAGGCTGAGCCTCTTTTTTGATTTCATTCTGTTTAGCTGAGACATCATCAGTACCCTGCTCCCTCTCAGCATCGCGTTTAGCTGCGTCCAGCTTTGCCTGAAGTGCTTTTGCCTCGTCATAAACCTGATTGGTATTTTTAAACCGGTCGTCCCTGAGTGCTCTGTTGCGGGATCCAGCATCAACAACAACATTCCTCACAGGAGTTCTTCCTGCAATGATGTCATCAAGTTCTTTGCTAATTTCTTCTTTGAACTGCTCTTCCTTCTCCTGTTTTTCAAGCTCCTCTTCACGGGTAAAATCGAGCACAAAGGCATTCTCCTCCCGGATTTCAAAACCTATCCTGGTGGAAAGCAGTACGATAAGGACTACAAGATGCACTGCTATCGTTAAATAGAGCCCTGCATTGTTATCTCGTCTGAACATTATCTCTTTTTAAGAGCTTTCTCTATTGTTGCAAGAAGTATATCAATAGCAACGCGGTTATGACCTCCCTGAGGAACAATTATATCTGCGTAACGCTTACTTGGTTCAATGAATTGAAGGTGCATCGGCTTTACGGTCTTCTCGTATCTTTCGAGAACTTTGTCAATGGTTCTTCCTCTCTCAATGTTGTCCCTTGTAATTACCCTACCCAGGCGGTCATCTGCATCTGCATCGACAAAAACCTTTATATCAAGAACATTTCTAAGTTCGGCACAGGTGAATATCAGAATTCCCTCAACAATAACGATGTGTGCCGGATCTACATGAACTGTTTCTGTAGATGATCTTGAGCAGGTAAGATATGAGTAAATTGGCTGCTCTATGGCCTTGTTTGACTTGAGATCTTTTATCTGCTTTACAAGCAGCTTAAAGTCAATAGATTCAGGATGGTCGAAATTAAGCTCCAGCCTCTCTTCCAGCGGAAGGTGACTGTTGTCTTTGTAATATGAGTCCTGAGGAATTACGACCACTTCTCCGTCGGACATTGCTTTAGTAATCTCTTTTACTACAGTTGTCTTTCCGGAGCCGGTGCCGCCGGCAATACCAATTATAAGCATATATTTTAAAATTCTGCGTTTTTAGGAGTTCTTGGGAAGGGGATTACATCGCGGATATTGGACATTCCTGTAACAAACAGAAGCAGTCTTTCAAATCCAAGTCCAAATCCCGAGTGAGGTGCAGTACCAAAGCGGCGTGTATCAAGATACCACCACATTCCATCTTTCTCCATTCCCATCTCTTGGATTCTTGCCTCAAGCTTTTCAAGCGACTCTTCTCTTTGCGAGCCACCAATTATCTCTCCTATCTTAGGGAAGAGAACATCCATGGCTCGGACTGTTTTTCCATCTTCATTCTGCTTCATGTAGAATGCCTTTATCTCTTTCGGATAATCTGTGAGAATTACAGGACGCTTGAAATGTTTTTCAACGAGATATCTCTCATGTTCGCTCTGCAGATCTGCTCCCCAGTATACCGGGAATTCAAATTTAACCCCGGAATTCATTAAGATTTCGACACCCTCTGTATAAGAAAGACGGACAAAATCTGTTTCAACAACACTCTGAAGTCTCTCCAGAAGCTCTTTGTCAAACATATCATTGAGAAACTTAAGGTCGTCTGAACAGTTGTCAATTGCGTACTTAACAAGGTACTTGATAAACTCCTCGGCCAGGTCCATGTTGTCCTTGATTTCATAGAAAGCCATCTCCGGCTCAATCATCCAGAACTCAGCAAGGTGGCGCGGAGTGTTTGAGTTCTCTGCGCGGAAAGTTGGCCCGAAAGTATATATCTCTCCCAGGGCCATTGCTCCCAGTTCACCCTCAAGCTGACCGCTCACGGTCAGGTTTGATGCGCGTCCGAAGAAGTCCTGAGTATAGTCGATCTTGTTGTTCTCATCTCTGGGGATGTTGTTCAGATCAAGTGTTGTAACCTGAAACATAGCACCCGCTCCCTCAGCATCAGATGCAGTGACTATAGGCGTGTGAAGGTAAAAGAAGCCTTTATCGTTAAAGAACTTATGAATGGCAAATGCCATTGCGTGTCTTATTCTGAAAACACATCCGAATGTATTGGTTCTTGGACGAAGGTGACCGATCTCCCTGAGGAACTCCATGCTGTGTCCCTTTTTTTGGAGAGGATAGGTATCTGCGTCTGCAGTTCCGTAGACAAGAAGTTGCTCTGCCAATATTTCAACGGACTGCCCGCCTCCGGGAGAAGCTGTTAAAGTACCTTCAACTGCAATACAAGCGCCGGTAGTAACCGGTTTTAGTTGCTCTTCTGTAAACCTGGTCATGTCGAATACAATCTGAATATTGTTTACAGTAGACCCGTCATTAAGCGCAACAAACGCTACATTCTTATTTCCTCTTTTTGTCCTTACCCAGCCTTTAACCAGGGTTGATATACCCGGCTCACTTTTGAGAAGCTGTGCAATTTTTATTCTTTTACCGCTTTCCATTTTCGTTTTGTGCAATTTATCCCGGCAAAGTTACGCAAATGATGCCAAAAGTCAATATATTAATTTTAGTACGAAGCTGAGATTGCTTTTGATGGCAGACTCTCGTTACGGCAACGGTCAATTGCTGTTACCACATATGTGTAACGAATTTTCTTACCGCTCTGTTTCTCCAGCTTGAGGGAATTTGAATCTACAATCTTAAGCAGATATGAAGAATTTTCAATATCAGCAGCCTGACCTTCGGGGAAACGGTAAACAGCAAAGAACTGTGGCTCCTGCATCTTGTCAGCACCGGAAACCATGTAATGCGGATGACTCCATGTAATTGAACCTTTCTTTACAGCAACTTTTGAAACTGAGAGAGGAGCATCAGAGTCGAGTGAAGTATAGGCAGGAACAATTGCCGGATACTTTTGATAAGTACTGGAAAGAGAATCTGAAAAGCCAAATGGATTTGCATTGATGCTCCATCCCGGCCACCAGACATTCCCGTGTACATTAGGCAGAGTCCTCACCATTTTCATTTTTGCTTCAAACTGAGTCTTGAGGGGATTGTCAAGATCTGCATCTTTAAATGTAGAGATGTTTTGACCAATGTAGAGGTGACCTCCAAAATTCTTTTCACTCCACCACTCTATGAGGGCTTTGTAATCAGCAGCAGGATGTCCTATTTTCCAGTAAATCTGAGGGACATTATAGTCAACCCAGCCCTTCTGAAGCCAGGCAGGAACATCTGCATAGAGCTGCTCATAGTTGGAGAGTCCGTTTGTTTTGCTTCCGCTGCCATCCGGAGTGTCCTTCAGATTTCTGTGAATTCCAAAGGGGCTGATTCCGAATCGTACCCATGGTTTAATTGCTTTTATCGTATCGTTGAGCTCTTTTATAAGAGTTGCAACATTATTCCTTCTCCAGTCTGCCTTCTGCCAGTATTCGAAGCCTTGTTTCTGGGCGTATTTTACAAAAGAGGCATCATCATGAAACTCTTCAAATGCAATTGGATAGGGGTAAAAATAGTCGTCGAAGTGTATAGCATCCAGATCATATCTGGATACAATATCTGCAATTACCTTAACTGTGTGCTCTATAGCCTCCGGTTCACCCGGATCGAAATAGAGCTGTGTCCCGTATTTCCTGAAAATTTCCGGTTTTTTGAAGTAGAGGTGTCCGGGATGCAGTTGTTCTGTATCGTTTGAAGTAACCCTGTATGGATTGCACCAGGCATGCAGCTCCATACCTCTTTTGTGAGACTCTTCAATCATAAACTGCAGAGGATCCCACTCCTCTGCCGGAGCAACACCCTGGGTACCCGATAAGAACCGGCTCCATGGTTCCAGCTCAGATTTGTAGAAAGCATCTGCCTGAGGTCTAACCTGAAAAATTACGGCATTGATGCCGGCTTTTGCAAAGTTGTCAAGAGTCATTATGAACAGCTGCTTTAGAGAGTCGGTGCTCATATTCTTGAATTGCTGATTTCCAACAGTGTGAATCCATGCCCCCCTGAATTCTCGTTTAGGGGAGGGCTGGGCTATAGCAAATGTAAAACTAAGCACCAGCAACAATGTCATTAATTTTTTCATATCAGAAAGGAATATTCATGCTTTTAAAGATGAGCTTTGGAATATCTGTGTTGTCGTAGCGGCCTGTAAAATTGAGGCTGCCTGCACCCACAGAGTATACAGGAACTGCTACACCGGAGTGAGATGTTGTTGTCCATCCGATTGAAGCCTTGGTGTTCATCTCTTCGTATTTTTCAAGATTCTCAGGATCTATGGCCATTGAAGCATTCTGAGCATCCAGAGCCTTCAGGTTTAAATTATATCCCTTTTTAGCTCCAACAGAAACTCCGCCTGTGTCATGATCTGAGGTTACAATGATTAAGGTCTCATCCGGATGTTTCAAATAGAATTCATATGCTTCATCAATCGCCTCTGCAAAGTCGAGGACCTCCAGAATAGTTGTTTTACCATCATGCGCATGAGCACTCCAGTCAATTTTACCGCCCTCTGCTACAATAAAGAATCCTGAAGGAGAATAGAGATGGTCAATTGCAGAAGAAACAATTTGTTTAAGGCTAAGATCTCCCTCCTTACGGTCAATGGAGAAGGGGAGGTCACCCTCTTTGCCTTCAGACTGAACAAGTACAACTTTTTCACCTCTGGATACACCCTTCATTCCCTCATAACCGCGGACAATTTTATATCCTCCGTCGGCTACCAGTTTATATATGTTAGGCTGATTGTTGTCAGCTCCGTTAGGACTGTTAAATCCTCCGCCTCCAAAGAAGTCATGACCGCTTAGAGGAAGCTG
>Ga0366819_10135_pt1 | contig 40722 bp, 33 predicted proteins | sample TotcelFGM3001N15_FD_207091 | JGI IMG/M metagenome (GOLD analysis project Ga0366819, IMG submission 207091) | Enriched cells from coal bed in the Powder River Basin, Montana, United States - Total cells FGM rep3 HSBNCT.FGM.300.1.N15 ... | reverse complement strand
CCACGATATCGGGAGCAATCCGGACCAGATTGATCCTGCCCCGTCGAGCTTCTGCCCATAAGGAGACGTGCCGTGATTTCTTTGCGCCGCACGCGCCGTGATTTTCTGAAATCGTCTACGAGCATCCTCGCTGCCGGATTTGCAGGGCCGTACTTCTGGAGTGATTCCTGCGATGCCGCCGAGTCGGGTGGCGACAAGTTGAAAGTTGCGGCGATCGGCGTGGGCGGTCGGGGCAGCGGGATCGGACACGACGCCGGGGGCAAAGGAGTGATGGTCGCTTGTGCGGATATCGACCGGCGCCATGCGGAGCGATTTGCCGCCAAGTACGATGGCAAGTGCGAGATCTTTGCCGATTATCGCAAGATACTCGACCGCCAGGATGTGGAGATCGTCACGATCGGCACGCCCGATCACTGGCACGTGAAAATTGCGATCGAGGCGATGTTGGCCGGCAAGGACGTGTATTGCGAAAAGCCGCTCACGCTGACGATCGACGAGGGCAAGCAGATTTGTGCAACGGTCCGGCAGACGAAACGCGTGTTTCAGGTCGGAACTCAGCAGCGCAGCGACGCTCGATTTCTGCTGGCTGTGGCCATCGCCCGCAGCGGACGGCTGGGCGACAAACTCAAGGCGACCTGTTCGATCGGCGGCGGGCCCGGCGGCGGACCGTTCCCCACGGCACAGCCGCCGGCCGAACTGGACTGGGACGCATGGCTGGGACAATGCCCCGCAGTGCCCTACACCAAGGAACGCTGCCACGGCAGTTTTCGTTGGTGGCTGGAATACTCAGGCGGCAAATTGACCGATTGGGGCGCTCACCACGTCGATATCGCCCACTGGGGGCTGGGCAAAGAGGGCACGGGCCCGGTTGAAATCCAAGGCGAAGGCAGTTTTCCAAACATCCCGGCGGATTTCGATCTCGTGGCTTTTTTCGCCGGCCAGATCCAAATTCCCAATGGCTACAACACGGCGACCCAATTCCATATCGACCTGACATTTGCGGACGGTTCACTTATCCATGTCCAGCACGGCCCGGACAACGGGATTTGGTTCGAAGGCGAGCGAGGCCGCATCTTCGTTAATCGCGGGCGGATCAGCGGTGAACCCGTGGACGCGCTGACGACGGCCGATAAAGAGGAGTTGGACGAAGAAATCAAACGCTTGTACAAAGGCCAGGCGCGGCGCGGTCATATGCAGAACTTTTTCGATTGCGTGAAAGATCGCGGCGAACCGGTTTCCGATGTCTTTTCTCACCATCGGGAACTCAGTTCCTGCCATCTGTGCAACCTCGCCATGTTGCTCAAGCGAAAATTGCGATGGGATCCGGACAAGGAGGATTTCGTGGGGGACGAACAAGCCAGCGCCTTGGTCAGCCGGCCTCAGCGCGAGCCGTATGCGATCAGAAGCTCCATCAGAACATGACGGCGGTGGCGCTGAAGATCCAACGGAGATGTGCCTTGTGAAACTTGCTTGCAGCATGCACGAATTGACCAAAGACTACGTGCTCAAAGGCGAGACGGTGCATGCTTTGCGAGGCATCTCGCTGGAAGTGCCCGAGGGCGATTACGTCGCCATCATGGGCCCGTCGGGATCGGGCAAGAGCACGTTGCTGAATCTGTTGGGCTGTCTGGACATTCCCACGTCCGGCTCTTATTTCCTGGGCGACGACGACGTGGCCAAGATGAACGATCGGGAACTGTCGCTGGTCCGCGCCAGCCGGATCGGCTTTGTGTTCCAATCCTACAACCTGATTCCCCAACTGACGGTCGTGGAAAACATCGAGGTGCCGCTGTACTACCAAGGCCGCGTCAACCGGGAAACCAAAGAACGATGTCATGCCCTGGCCGCCATGGTCGGCTTGGAAGACCGGCTGCAGCACCGGCCGATGCAACTGTCCGGCGGCCAGCAGCAGCGCGTGGCCATCGCACGCAGCCTGGTGAACGATCCGTACTTCATTCTCGCGGACGAAGCCACCGGAAATTTGGACACGAAAACCGCCTTGGAGATCCTGCAGTTGTTCGAGCGACTCAACGGCGAAGGACGCACCATCATCATGGTGACGCACGAGGACGATGTGGCGGCCCACGCCAAACGGATCATCCGCCTGCGGGACGGGCTGGTTCAATCAGACGAGTGCCGAGTGCCCGTTTCGCCTGGCAATTTTTAAGATTTTCTTGACATCGCGATGAATTTACGATAGTTTCACAACCGTGTGGATCGAAATGTTCGCCAAAGGTGCTGGGTCTAATCGCCGTCTAACCTTATTTTTTTGGCACGGGTATCCTCATGACTGCAATCAAGAAACCGTTCAAGGCATTCACGCTCGTCGAGTTGTTGGTGGTCATTGCCATCATCGGAATTTTGGTCGCCTTGCTATTGCCGGCCATCCAGGCGGCGCGCGAAGCGGCCCGGCGCTCGCAGTGCAGCAATAATCTGAAGCAACTCGGAATCGCGCTGCACAACTATCACGATACCTTCAACCGCTTTCCGGCGGGCTGCAGCGGCACAAGCGACCCTTGGACGCCAGGCATCCACCGCAAGGGGAGCATGCTGGTGAAATTGCTGCCCTACGTCGAACAAAAGGCCCTGTACGACGAGATCGACTTTACGCGGGATGTGACCGATTGGCTGTGGGTCAACCATCGCTACACTAATATCCCGGGTTATCTGTGCCCAAGCGATCCCGGGGGCAACTTCGATCGAGCCGTGTGCAACTACGGGGCCAGCATGGGCGCCCAGGCGATGAGTTCCCAAGGCGGTTGGTGCGCGATGTACCCGGGTCATGTCAACGGCCCCACGGGTCATGGCAGCACGAACGACCCGAACAACATCTCCGGGGTGTTCTCCCGCTACTTCTGGTCCGCTCGTCTGAGCGACGTGACGGATGGTACGTCGACGACGATCGCCATCGGCGAGATCCGGCCGAACTGCGGCGACCATCATTTGCAGGGCTGGTTCCACGGGAATGCCCTCTGGACCTCGACCACGGCACCAATCAATTTTCCGACGTGCCGCAATGAACCCACGCACCAGGACAACAGCTGCTTTGCTTACAACAACTGGCAGACCTCGCAGGGCTTTAAGTCAAAGCACCCCGGCGGTGCCCAATTTGTGCTGTGCGACGCTTCCGTCCGCTTCATCAGCGACACGGTCGACTATCAAACGTATCAGTATCTCGGGGCCCGGGCCGATCGGAACGTGGTCGGATCATACTGATACCTTCGACACAAGAGCAGCAACATAGGGGCAGCAACGATGAAGTCACGGTTTCTTGGTTTCGCTTGGGTGTTGATTGCGGCGGCGATCTTGGGTTGCGGCCCGAGTCATCCCGATTTGGTACCCGTGTCCGGCGCAGTGACATTCGAGGGAAAACCCGTGGTCGGCGCACAGGTGACGTTCATGGCCCCGGGCGCAGCTCGGGCAGCTTTCGCCGTGACGGATGCCGAAGGCAAGTTTCGCCTGTCGACGTTCGGTACCGATGATGGCGCGGTTGTCGGAAATCACACCGTGACCGTCGCCAAGCCGACGCAGTCCGGCAGCGGACAAGCGATGTCGCCGGACGATGCCGATGCGGCCTATGCAGCTGCCATGGCTCAGGCCGCCGCGAGTCCCGCGGTCAAGAGTGAATTGCCCGCCAAATACGCCGACGCAAAGACCTCCGACTTGACGGCGAACGTCACCGCATCCGGGGCGAACGAGTTCACGTTTGCGCTGGAACCGTAGCACGGAATCCATTTCGTTCTACGGCGCATTCGGATTGCCGGCCCGCTGGCGGTGTCGTTCGGCAGCTGGCAAATCTTCCAGTTGGGCGTAGTACTCGGCCAGCGCGCGGTGGGTTTCATGGTGATCCGGCTCGATTTCCAGCACGGTTTTCAGCCACCGCACGCCATCGGCCGCAGAGCGATACCGCAGCACGGTGATCCCGATCTTGTAACGCAGGGAAACATCGCCCGGACGCTCCAAGACCTCGGGCAACCAGAAATCCAATTGGCGCAACTCGCGCTCTGCTTTTTCGACGTACTGCAGATGGGTTTCCGCTTCGGTTGACCGCCCCGCGGCTTGCAAGGCTTGGGCCAAGACGTTCCGGACGGCCACATCGCACGGGTTCTTTTCGACCGCCGGCCGCAGCCACCGCAGCGCTTCCTCGGGCCGCTGAGCCGCCAATTCGATCTGCCCCATCCGGCGCAAGGCTTCCTCGTTGTCCGGCGCGCGGATCAGTATCTGCTGAAACGCGTTTTGCGCCTCGTCCAGTCGCCCGACGGCGAAGAGATAACCGGCCCATTCCACCTGGACTTGCAGATCGAGCGGCCGTTCGTCCAAGCAGCGCAACAACTCGCGTTCGGCGCGGGCAAAGTCCTGCTGCCGGACCAACACGCCGCACAGCCGCAGGCGGGCATCGGTGCGGCGCGGAGATTTCTCCAAGCCCCGCTCATATTCGGCCAGCGCGTCCTTGTCACGGGACAGGGCCTCAAGGTAGTAGCCGCGCAGAAAATGCGGTTCCGCATCGCGAGGATAATCCTCTTGCCAAGCGTCCAACATCTGCTTGGCTTCCGCGAACCGCAGGTTGGCGAAATAGCCGCGAACCAGCGCCTCGGAGATCTCCGCGGCCTGGGTTTCCTGCGGATCTCTCAGCAAGCCGGCCAACTGTCGCTCGGCATCTTTCAGCTCTCCCGTTTGCGCCAAGACCAGCCACTGCTCGCGCTTCAGCGCCGCGACGTCGTAACCCAGACGCCACGCGGTGCTCAACGATTCATGCACGCGGTCTAACTGGCCCAGGCGGCGGTATGCGCGGGCCATCTGGAAGTGGGCCTCGGCGTGTTCGGGGGCTAGTTGCCGCGCAGCGTGCAGGTACTGCAGGGCCTGAGCCGGCTCGCGATCCTCCAAGGCCAGGCGCGCTTGGGACAACTGATGCGTGCGCAGCAGGGGACGCCACGCGATCAGGCCGCCGGCCACCAGCGCCAGGGCGATCGAGACCAGCAGGACAAGCCGCTTGTTGATCGTTCGTAGACCGAGGCTCCGACCGCGTCCGCCATTCACGTTGCGGGTCCCCGTGGGCTCATGATGCTTTCGGTCGCCGCCGACGGTCCGAGGCGGTCCCCAGCAGCAAGCCGATCAGTCCCGGTCCGATCGCGGCCCACACGATCCGATTGATCGGCGAAGCGGGTACAAGGCGTTCGGCATCGTCCACGGGAAACGCATAGGCGGCGCCCGCGGCATAGAGCAGTCCGAACACGGCCCCGGCCAGCAGCCCCTGGCACAATAGGCCGCCAAGCCGGCTGGCGGAACCGGAAAACCATCCCATGCCCAGACCGGTACCGGCGCCGAGAACCGCCCAGAAAACGGCTTGAAAGATAACCGCAGCGGTCATCGGTTCCGTCGTGGCCAGCGACCGGTGAAGCCAGACCTGTGCCACCAGGCCGCCCGCCGCCCCGGCTACGCTGCCGCACGCGATGCAACACGCCAAGGGAAGGAACGAGCGACGGAAGCCTCGCACGGCGACTTTTGCCAGCCCGAATGCCCCCGCGACCAGCGCCCCCAGCAGCAGGCCCGTGACCGTGGCGTTTTTCAGGTCCACCACCTGCTTCTCTGCCCGGAACTCTGCCAATGCGTCAGCGGACGGAAACGACAGCGGTAACCGCTGGATCACCTCATCCGGCACGCGGAAAAACGGAAAAGCAGTTTCCAAGATCAACCACCCTGCGAGACCTGCCAGCAAACCGGCGCCGCTCATCACCAAGGGGCCGGCCAATGACCGGGATGCAGCCATCCCGCCTGTGTTGGGCGCCGGTGCTACTCCGGCGGGAACCTCTTGATCGGCAGACAACCGATTGTCGATGGATGTTTCTTCTGAAGTCATCAAGCGTTCCTCGCTGAATCGTAAGCGACGGGAAAACCCGCAGCAGGATGCTCACCGACCGTTCGCTCTGATTGTCGCCTGACCCCCGCCCCAGGTCAACGGGCCCTTGCCGGCCGTGCCCGGAGAATTACGATGAATAGCATGTTGATACCGCGTCCCCCATCCTCCGCGCTGCAGCGCCTGATGCGTGGCTGCCTGGTCGTGGCGTTCCTCGTGATCCCCGCCCTGGCCGTCCGGCACGCTCTGCGTGCGAAAACGTCGGCGGACGAGCATTTCCAGCAGGGACTCGCCGCGTTTCGAGAACACCGCGACGATTCACTGCAGGTCTGCGCCGACGCGCTGGCCGCCCATCCGGGATACGAACCGCACAGCCAGTTGCTGGCAGGCATGGCCCAAATGCGGCGCGGCCGGTTGCAGCAGGCCCTGGACCACTTCTGGAACGCCCGGCATCATGACGACACGCGGCAGCTGGCGTTCAGTTTGTCCGGGGAGGCGTTTTACCAGATGGGCAATCCTCGGGAAGCGATTCGCATCCTTTCAGTGGCGATCCAGGCCGATCCGGAAAACGTCGAAGCCCACCGCTGGACGGCCGCGGCCTGTTACGATATTGGGGCCATGGATCATGCGCTCCGCCATCTGCAGCGGGTGGCCGAACTGGCTCCGGACGACCCGCGGCCCAATCGGTTGCGGGGCCTGATTCATAAGGATTTTGAACGTTACGATCTGGCGGCCGTCGAGTATCGCGAGGCCTTGCGGCGTCATCCCGATCCGGATCGCTGGGACGAGGTCCGCGTGGAATTGGCGGAATGCCTGCGACGAGAGGGCCGGTTCGAAGAAGCGCTCGCCGTGCTCCAGCCGTGCGCCGCCCTGCCCGATCCCGACGCCCTGCGGGCCGAATGCCACTTGGCGCTGGAACGGCCGGCGGAAGCGTCCAAGTTCGTCCAACGCGCGTTGGCCCGTCAGCCGCAGCACCGCGATGGCTTGCTCGTTCACGCCGACATCGCCTTGCGGGCCGGCGACGCCACGCAGGCTGCAGAGATCCTGGAACGAGCCGCCGCGGTGCATCCCCACGATGATTTGGTCCGCTATCGGCTGGCCCAGGTCTACCGGCGGCTAGGCCGCGACGAACAGGCCGAACAGCAAGCCGGCGTTATGCGCGAGCTGCGCGAGTTGGGCAAAGAGTTCACTAAGCTTCACGAACGGGCTTTCAACGATCTGAGCGATCCACAGCTGCGATACGAGATCGGCGTCATGGCCAACCGGCTCGGCCGGCCGGCATTGGCTCGCGGCTGGTTCGAAGCCGCGCTGACACTGGATCCCGGGCACCGATCGTCGCGCGAAGCCTTGTCGGAACTGGCGCGGCAAGCGGCGCCGAACGAATCGCGGGAACCGGCGGCGGCAGCGGACGCTCCTCCATGAAATCTCCCCTCCGGTACATTGCGGGGCTGATGCTGGCTGCCGGCGTGACGATCGCCGCACTGCTCGCCCTCCGGCATCTTCGCCCGCTGCCGGATGATCAATCGCCGGCCGCTCAGCGGCCGTCCACCCAGCACACGATTCAGTTGCGGGATGTCCTCGACCAAACCGGCATCGCCTTCGTTCATACCGACGGAAGTTCAGGCCGGCGGTACATCGTCGAGACCGTGAGCGCGGGTCTGGCTTCGTTCGATTACGACGGAGACGGGCGGATCGACATCTACCTGATCAACGGAGCGCCGTTGCCTGGGACGCCGGCCGCCGACCCGCCGCCGCGCAACGCCTTGTATCGCAACGAAGGCGATTGGGGGTTCCGCGACGTGACCAACGAGGCCGGCGTCGGCGATACGGGCTTCGGCTTGGGTGTGGGCGCTGCGGACTGGGATAATGACGGGTTCCCCGATGTGTTTGTCAATAACTTCGGTCTGAACGTTCTCTATCGCAACAACGGCGACGGCACGTTTTCCGACGTGACGCAGATCGCAGGGGTCGCCGGCGACGGTCAAGTCGGCGCCGGCGCCTGCTTCTTGGATCTCGATGCCGACGGCGATTTGGATCTGTACGCCGCCAATTATGTAAAGTTCACCTGCGCGACGCACGTCTCGCAGTCTCAGGATGGTCACCCCGTGTACGTCGGGCCGCGGAGCTATCCGTTCGAACCCGATCTGTTGTACCGCAACAACGGCGATGGGACGTTCACCGACATCAGCACCGCGTCAGGCATCGCCGCTCATGCGGGCTCGGGCATGGGGGCGATCTGCTGCGACTATGACGGCGACGGCGATACCGACGTGTTCGTACTGAACGACGTGGCTGGGAATTATCTGTTCGAGAACGACGGCGCGGGCAACTTCCGCGAGGTCGGCTTGATGGCCGGAGCGGCCTATAACGCCCTGGGCGACGACTTGGGCAGCATGGGCGTCGATTGCGGCGACTACGACAATGACGGCCGGTTGGATTTCCTGACGACCTCCTACCAGGGAGAACTGCCGGTGTTGTACCGGAACCGCGGTGATGGAACCTTCGCGGACGCCACAGTGCACGCCCGGGTGGGGGCCGCGGCACTGCGGCACGTGAACTGGGGCGTCGGCCTGGTGGATTTCGACAACGATGGGTGGCGCGATATCTTCATGGCTTGCGGCCACTTGCAGGACAACATCGACCTGCTGGATTCGTCGACCGCCTATCGAGCCCTCAACATCCTGCTGGCAAATAACGGAGACGGGACGTTCACCGACGTCTCGGCGGTCGGTGGTGCGGGGATGTCGATCGAACGGAGCAGCCGCGGCGCGGCGTTCGACGATCTGGATAACGATGGTCGCGTGGATGCGGTGATCTTGAACTCGAGGCAAGAGCCCACCGTGCTGCGGAACGTATCCTCCGGCGGAAACCACTGGATTCAGTTGCGTCTGCGGGGCGTCGAGGCCAATCGCGACGGCGTGGGATCCCGCGTCAGGGTGGTGGCCGGCGATCTGGTCCAGATCGCCGAGGTGCACAGCGGACGCGGTTACCAGAGCCATTGGGGAGCCCGCTTGCACTTCGGTCTGGGAACACGGAATCGCGTGGATCGGCTCGAAGTCCATTGGCTTGGCGGCGGCGTCGATGTGTTGGAGAATGTCGAAGCGGATCGGCTGCTGCAGATCATCGAAAACGAAAGGTAGATCGCCTGCTGGCGATCGTCGAAGGTCCCAGAAAGCCGTGAGTCACGATTCGCTGGGTGGACCACGATAACGGGATCGGACGGCTGGGAGGTGCGGCCCCGATGCCGTACAATAACCGGTAAGGAGAACTGCCCATGCCATGCCCGTTTCCCGGAATGGACCCGTACATCGAACGGCCGCAGATTTGGCCGGATTTCCACGATCGTTTGGTGACCTATATCAGCGAGGCGTTGCAGCCGCAGTTGCGTCCGCGTTATGCGGCCCTGACTCAAGACCGGTTGTATGTGGTTGAACATCGCCGCCCCATCCGCCCCGACGTTTCGATCGTGCATGCCCCATATGGCGAGAGCGGCGCGGCTGTCGCGACGCGGCTCGACCGTCCGCTGGTTATGGAGTTCATCGAGGAGGAGATCACGCAGCCGGTGATTCATATCATCGAGCCGGCGGCGGGCAACCGGATCGTTACGGCGATCGGAGTGCTCAGTCCCGACAACAAGGATCCGGGACCGGGCCGCGATTCCTACTTGGACAAGCAGGACGAACTGTGGCGTGCCAAGGCGCACCTGGTGGAAATCGACTTGTTGCGTGGCGGAACCCGCCATTTCCGCGTCGAACCGGACGATTTGGCCGACACGTCGCAGTGGCAGTACGTCGTGGTGGTCTCCCGGCGTCCGCGGCATTGCGAGTTCTATCCGGTATCGCTCCGCCAACGGCTGCCGCGGCTCGGTATCCCCTTGATCTCGGGCGACCCTGATGTGATGCTGGACCTGCAGGCAGTCTTCAGCCGCTGCTGGGACAGCGGTCCGTATCCCGCCCTGCTGCGTTACGACCAGCCTCCGCCGGGCCAGTTAAGCGATGATGACGCCGCGTGGTGCCGCGCGCAGGTCAAGGACTATGCATAGGACGGTGCCGCCGATGGGGAAGACCGCAACATTCCACTCCGTCAATCGCCCGGCAGCCGCGCCGCGACTTGAGGCTCGCGAAACTGGGATTCGCCGCACGCGAATACCGAACAACGGCCGGCGTACAGCCAACAGTCGCGATGATGCGGCGTCTTGCAGCGCCGGCAGAACACCAGGCCGCCGTGGATCACCTCGCCACAAACTCGGCATACCGGCTGTTCCAACACCTGGGCAGACTGCTGTTCGAGGAACGTGATGTCCCGCGTCTGCGTCAGCCACGCTTGATCGTACAGGTCCAGCACGACTTCGACGAAGGAGATCAGGTCCGCGCCGCAGCGAACCTGCAGCACCTTGACCACATCCAAGACGCCCCGGCCGAAGTCAATGCCCAGCGGCGCGACGCTCGGCTGGGTGCGAAGCCGCTCGATGTCCCAGCAGACCACTTCGTTCAGCAACTGGCCGGCCGCCTGCGGCTGCGTCCCGCGAATCGAACACCGCCGGTCGAAGCCATCGACCGCCACCCGAACCGGCTGCAAACCGTCGCGGGCCGCCGCACGCGGGGGCCGCGGCGGATGGCGGATTTCGACCTGCCATGCCGGTCCCGGCCAAGGCAACCGCACGCGCACGGCCGGCCCTCGTCCCAGATCCCGCGGTCCGCGGGCGAGCGCTTCGACCGTGACGCGCGCGGCACGATAGGGAAAAGTGACCTGCGGCAGTCCGCCCCAGCCGGGCCGGACGAGCGCGCCGTGAAACCGCTCGGCCAGCGCGCGGTAGGACGCCAGCCGCCGCGCGCTGCCGGGGATCCGCCACGTGCCGTAACCGGCAAGCAAGCCCAGAACGATGACAAGCATCAGAAAAACGACAAGGCATTCCATCGGAGTTCCAGGAAAGCGACCAGGCATTTCAGCTCCGCTGTCCGATGCCGGGGCGCAAAGACGTAAAACCCTCCAGTCCGCTGCGGCGGGCCGAGGCCGGACCATTGAAAGAACCCGCGATCCTGCCGGCACGGATCGATCACCAAGGCCACATCACTCGGCCGACTGAAAAAGTGCGCGCAGATGAAGCGGTCCAACTCGGACAGGAAAACGCCCAAATTGGGATGGGTGTGATACCAACCGACCATCTGTACTCCGGCGCCCATCCCAGCACGCTGCCGTGTGAATTCGGCCCACGTTTCGTGCGTGAACTTGAAACTGCCGGAGGTGCTTTCATAGTGCCGGGCGCGCAAGCTGTCGGTGATGGTGACAAACGCCATGCCGCGATCGTCCTCGCATGATTCGCCCAGCAACACGCCGCCCAACTCGACGCGCGCCTCGGACAGCGCATGGGCTTCCATGTCCCGCAGCGCATCCAGCGCGACGAAGATCGGCAAGTCGTCCTCCGCCGGGACGCCGCAGGGCACGACGGCAAACCGGCGATCGCGATCCGGCCGCAGCCGCTCCGCGTCCCGCACCGTTTCCACGGAGCCGAATTCGATTTCCTCAACAGACATGTGGCGCGCCAACGGGGTTATTCAACGCTCAGCGGCAGACTCTCCGAATGGCTGTTGAACTCGGGGGCGTACATACACTGGATTTGAGCCATGCCGGTTTGGTATTGCCCTTTGTGTTGGACACGGACGGAGTACTCAAAGACATAGACGCCTTTGGGCAGATAGTCGATAAAGAAGTGACTGGCCGTGTCGCGGGTCGCCTCATAATAGGCCAAGCCGTCCTGGTACTTGTACTGCGACAAGACGTTTACCGGCTCGGTGCCGCTGCCGCGGTAGTCTTTCAAGTGAACGTATTCCATGTCGCGATCGACCCTGACCACGACCCGCGTGACCAGCTCGTCGCCCACCTTGACGGGGCCGGCCACCGGCTCGAGCACCGGGCCCTTGTTGGTATAGACCTTGGTGAACAACTGCTTCTGCAGCTTCAAGGGCGTGCCCTCATACGGCGTCACCTTGCTCATGTCCTCCAAGTATTGCCAGTGGACGCTGCCCCAAGCGACACCGGCGTCCACTTTCTTGACTGTGATCTCGCCCATCCGGGGCTGGATCTCGGCGGTGGCGAAACGCTTTTCATAGAAGCCCGTACCGGCTTCGACATTTTCGGGCTCGATCGCCGCGCCGCCCAGCGAGAGTTGAACCAGTTCCGTCGAAGCGAGCAGATTCGTGCCGCGCAGCAGCAACGCGTACACCGCGTCGGCGGTGGCCTTGGTCGTCTTCCAATCCTGCGTCTGCTTTTGTTTCAGCAGCCATACCTTGCAGTCCTCGACCGCCGCCGCATCGTCCATCACCTCGTCGAACGCCTCGATCATCATGGCCTGTGTTTCGATCGGCGCGCGATACCACCACCAGGACAACTCCAGCTCGCGCCAGAACATGCCCATTTCCTCGTCGCTGACCGACCGCTCTTTGATCGACCGCATGATGTCCTGCGGTGTCCGTGCGTCGCCGAAACGTTTTAACGCGATGGCCAAGTGTGCCTGCGATTGGCGGTTGGCCAACTGCAGCCAGTACTTGCGCGCTTGTTCCTGGAAATAATCGACGGCTTCCTTGTGCTTGGCGTCAACCGCTTTGTCCTCCAGGAAAAAGCTGCGGCCGTATAGGTAGAAGGCGATCGTGGGCGACAGATTGTTCTCGTCCTTTTTGCCCCACTTCAGGATCTGGCGGTATTGCTCGTCGATCCAAGCATCGAGCCGGTCGAGCGATTTGACGGCCGGCGCGACGTCGATATCGACGCGCAGCTGCCGCAGGCGGCCAAATCCCGTGGTGATGTACAGCGTGATATAGTCGTTCGGCGGCCCGCCGGGAAACCACGGCCAGCGGCCGTCAGCCAGTTGCTGTTCGGTCAACTTGCGCAAACCCCGGGCCATTTCGTCGGACAAGCGGTTGTCGTCGAACAGCACGCCCACGTTGCGGCGGGCCTGGCTTTCGGCTTGCGCCTGCCGCAGCCACGGCGTTTCTTCGATCATCACCGCTTTCAGATCCTGGTTCTTCTCCAGCGGGCTGTCCAGCGCGGGAGTGCCCTTCCACTGGTCGAAGATGCGGCGGATCTGGGGGTCGCTGTTGCCAATGTGCCGCGCCAAGGCGTTGGCGTATAGCCGGTTGAACGTCTGCTCGGTGCATTCGTGCGGGAACTCCATCAAGTACGGCAAGGCCATCACGGCGTACCAGGAAGGATTCGAAACCATCTGCACCGTGAGGCTCTGGTGCCGCAACGTATCCGATTGGCCGGACTGCCGCAGCTTGGAAAACTCGAACTTCTTGGTCTGGGCGCCGCGAACGGGCAACGGCAAAGATTCGGTGACCAGGATGCGGCGCGACAGCACCGGCAGGAAACCCTCCTCGCCGTCGGATAATTTGCCGGTCGAGCCCACGGCTTTGTAGGTCAGAAAGCCCGCGCCGTCGGGCACCGTCAGCCGCCAAGACAGGCTGCGGGATTCCTTGGCGGGGATCTCAAATGGTTGGTCCGTGACCGTATTTCCAAGAGCCGCGTCGGCCAGCTTGCCGGTGCGGGCATCGGCCAGCGTTAGCCGCACCGCGCCGGCCTGAGGCGTGGGCGATTGGTTGGAGACTTTGACGGTGAATTCCAAAATGTCGCCTTCGCGCAAGAACCGCGGCGGATTGGGCTGGACCATCAGGTCCTTGGCCGTCACGACGGTGTCTTGCAGGAACCCGCTCCGCAGGCCGGCATCGTGCGCAAAACCGAAGAACTTCCATTCTGTCAGCGCTTCGGGCATCGTGAATTCAAGCTTCACCCGGCCTTCGTGGTCGGCGATCAGATGCGGGAAGAAAAACGCGGTCTCGTTCAGATTCTGACGAGCGGAGACTTTGCTCAGGTCCGGAGCCGGCGCCCGAGCTTCGCCTGGGCCGACTTCACGGCCTGCTTTCTCGACCCCATCCGCCGCTTTCGCCAGCATCGCCATCGGCTTATCCTCGCCGGCGGCCGCCATCTCGGCTTGGCCGTTCGCAGCTAGACGGTCCACGGCCAGCGCGCGGCGGGACTCGACCGGTGCGCCCGGCGCCGCTGCCATCGGCGGCAGGCCGAAAGCGAGCGTGTTACCGAACCTGCCGCGATTTCGGCCGAGCTGGTAACCCCAGAAGTTCTGGATGATGTCGGCCGGAAAATCACGGTACGTCATCGAGGCGTCCCGGAGATCTTGCGGCCAGCCGCCTCGCAGGTGCTGGAGGTTCTTGAGCATGTTCTCGAAGCGGCTGTTCACGTTGCTGTGGTCTTCGCGGAACACGCCGAATCCCTGCGGCCAGCTGTGCGGCTTGTACGCGTCCAGCGACGCGTCGTACAGCGTCGCGACCATTTCGGCCACGGCCTTTAGTGCAGCCGAGTCACTCCCTGACTCGTTTTCTGCGTCACGCAGCGCCGGAGCTACGATCAGCGTCCACGTTTCTTTCTGCGCCGGTTCGAGCTTCGAGACGAAGCGTTCCCAGCGGACACTCAACTGCTTGTTGGTCCACGGAACGCTCACTTTCTGCGCCGAGGTGTACGCCCGATTCTCGCGGACCATCGTAACTCGCAAGGTGAATCCGCCGCGCATCGCCTCGGTCACCTTCTGAGTCACCGCTGCCTGGGTGACGTCGGGCTTGGTCCAGTAACTCTGTACGAGTTTGCGGCGATGTTCGATCTCGACGTACGCGCGGGCTCGATCATAACCGGAACCCCACAGCGCGAGAAACTCGTCGCCCGGCTCGACGGACCAGGCCGGTGCGGCGAGTACATAGGGGACTTTGACGGCAAACGTTTTCGCGGCCTGGTCCACGACGCGGATCGGCAATTGGGCTGTGACTTTCTTGTTGAATCGATCCTGCGTTTCGAGCACGGCGCGATACGCGCCGGCCGTCAACGGGCAGGAGAATTCCGCGTTGCCGTCCGCATCCGTCGTCCAACCGTGCTCGGCGACGACCTCACCCAAGGCCCAGCTGTTGGGATCGGCCGGATTCGGCGCCGGTTCCGCCGCGCCTGCCGCCGGGCCGCCGCGGGACATGGGCCGCGGCATGGGCGAGCCCCCCAAGTCCTGACGCTGGACTTTGTCCGGAGCCTGCAAGCGGTAAATCTTCAACGAGCCTTCGGCCAATTGACCTTCCCCGTCCAGCGTCGCCGTCTTGATCGTCACCAGGACCGGCTTGTCCGCCGTCTGCCACTCGTCCGCGGCCATTGTCGCTTGCAGCGCCGTGTAGCCGACGCGGAGCGTCTGCCGGCCGGAACGCGTTTCGCCGGTCGTGTCGGTCACGTCGGCGTAGACCGTATACTCGAATACGGGCTCGTCTTTTTCCAAGACGGACACGTCGGGCCGGGCGCGGAACGTGATCTCGAACGTTCCATCCCCACCGGTGGTCGCCCGGCCGTGGAGGATCTCCTGGCTGCCGCCGGCCGGCGGCATGCGCCACCAGTAGTACCAGCCCCACCAGATCGGATAGCGCACATTGCGGACGACGCGATAGCGGACTTCGGCGCCCCCGACCGCGGCACCGGTGTAAGCCGTGGCGCGGCCCTTCACGGTCGCCTCGTCGTTCAATTTGGGGGCGACCTCCGGGCGATCCACGATGACTTGGAATTTAGGCCGTTTGTACTCCTCGACGTTGAATTGCACCGCCCCGCCGAGGTCGCCGTCGACGCGGATGGTCATCCGGCCTGTGAGGCGGTCGCGCGGAGCGGTGAAGCTGCCGCTGAACGAACCGTAGTCGTTCGTCTGGTGCGACTGCCGCGCGATCTCCTTATTGTTGCCGTCGGCGAAAACGACATTGACCGTGCGACGGGCGAGCGTCTTGTAGTTGTCTTGCTCCTGATCGACCTCCAGGCAGATGCCCTTGTACTGAATCGTCTGGCCGGGGCGGTATAGCGAGCGGTCGGTGAAAAACACGGTGCGCGTCGCGGGACGCGACCGCAGATCGGCTTGATATCCGCTATAGTCGTTGGCCGACGCGAGCACTTGGCCCTCGTGACGTGCGACCAGCAGGCAGTTCTGATTCACGGCGGTGGCCAGCGAAAACAGCCCGTTGGCATCGGTCTTCGCCGTCGGCCCGGCTTGCCGCACGTTGTTCCGCGTGTGGTACCAGGCTTGCACCTCCGCGCCCGCCAGCGGTTCGCCGGAGACGGCGTTCAGCACAAAGCCCTCGATTCTCGTCTCGCCGTTGCGCGAGCGGACGACCAATGCCAGATCGCTAACCCAGAAATCGGTGAATGAAACCAGGTTGTTCTGGAGCCCGAAGCCGGGCTCGTGACTGGCGATCAGAAAATAGAAGCCGGGTTTTAGGTCGTCGGGCGGATCGACGTCTTCGATCCGCTCTTGATAGTCGTCGGTCCGCGGCAGATCGACGGACCACTGCCGCACGGGCGCTTTTGCCAGCAATGCCTGGCGTTCGTTCTCGTCCAGGTTTTCCGGACGATATCGCGCGGATTTCAAACGCGCCTCGTAAGACTCCGAGACGATCCGAAAATAGGCTTTGGTCAAGTTGCGGTAACGGATTTGGATCTTGGACAACGGCGGGTTCCAGACCCGTTCGATGTGCATCTGGGACGACTTGGCTTCGATCTGCTGGATCAAGTTGTGACAGCGGCGGCCACCGACGCCAGCGGGGAACGCGTTCTTGCCCCGCTCGGCCAGCTTGCGAGCCTCGACCAAATCGCCTTCCTGCTGCAGGACAACCGCCCAATCATGCAGGGCTCGCGCGGCGATCTCGTGGTCGCCCCACTGGTCGGTGAATCGCTCCAGCGCCGCCTTGTAACGGGCATTCTTCTCCTCGCCAAACGCCTTGTTCCAGCCGAAGTTCAGCCGCCACAGGTCGGCGTCGATGCGGGCCGTCGGGTCGGTGTCGCCCTGGTGGAATTTCAGTAAGTTCTGGTACAGCCGGATCGCTCTGACCGTGACGGAACTCTCGTCGGCCGTCGGCACATCCCAGCGGACGAATTCTTCGGCCGGCGCGAAAATCGGGCTGTCGGCCATCAGATCGAAAGCATCTTGGGCTTTTGCCCCCGCCTGCTCGCCAGCCGTGTAGAACTGCAAGGCATTATGCGCGAGAAAATCGAACATCGTCGGGCGATAAGCGTCCGGCGCCGAGCCTTCTTGGAGCAGATCGTTGTAAGCCGCGACGGGCGTGGCCTTCAACGCCGCTTCCCCGGCCAGTGCTTTGGCGAACTGGGTGTCGATCTCGGCGAGGATTCGCGGCAGATCCCAGGTGGTGAAATCGTCGCCGGGCGTTTGGGCGGTTGCGGTTCGCTGGAGGAACCGCCAACGGTTCTGTTGAAAATAGTGCCAATACCAGTTGGCCAGAATTGCGTCGAGAATCGGCGCCATCTGCGGCGGTGCTTTGGCGATCTCCGCCTTCATGCGGATGATTTTTTCCTCTGGCTTGTTGCCCTCGATGGTGCCTTCCAGGGCGATTCGCTTGGCAATCGCTTTGACCGCTTCGGCATAAGCCTTGTCTTGCATGGCCCCCGCAATAATCGGTTCAAGGATCTCGATGGCCGTTTTGGGTAGTCCCTTGCCGATCGCTTCGTCCACCTTCTTCCACTGTTCGTCCCGGGAACCGGCCCCCGCTGGCAGGGCAAACCACAACACCAACAGCACCGCGAGTTCTCGCATGGCTCGTACTCCGCTCGTTTTGTAGCGACCGTCTGGGATTGGCTTTCTGTCCGCAGGCGCGACGTCATCCCCGGCGCGGATGTGCCGCGCCGTCATTATAGACGATATAACCCGAATCGCGGTTTTCCTTTTCTAAGCGCTTGCGACATTTCTGTTCAAGTCGTTCGTTGACGTGCGCGCAGTCGAATCCCAAGATTCCCGAGACCACTAGCCGCACCGAACGTAAGCGATCGTCTTCGGTGGAATAACTATCGCCGTGAAATTCAAAACCCACAACTCGCGAGATACCGCCGCCGTCCGGCCGCGCGGGCTGTGCTTCGAAGCCCTCGAAGCTCGGCTGCTGCTGTCGGTCTCGGCCGAGGAACAGCATTTCATCTATTTGCTGAATCGCGCCCGGCATGATCCAGCCGCTTATCAGCGCCAAGCGGAGTTGCCCGTGGACTTGTCGCAGCTCGTCCCGCGTCCGCCGCTGGCCGTGAATGACCAGCTGATGCGATCCTCCGGCCAGCGCGCGGACGAGATGGCCCGGTACGACTACGTCGGGCACCAAAGTCCGATCACCGAAGCTTGGCCGAACCAGGTGGCACGCAGCCACGGTTACGCTTTGCCGTCGGCTTGGCCCGATGACAATAATTTCATCGAGTCGATTGCGGCCGGCGGTTGGTACGATCGGGCGGATGTCCCGCTGGAAGCCCTGATTATCGACCAGGGGGTGCCGGCCGCAACGCATCGCCACCACCTGCTGGGCGTGGACGGCTCGTACGCGGAGAACCGCGAGATCGGCGTCGGGTTTGCCGCCGAGCCCGCTTCGACCTACGGTCGCTATTGGACCGTCCACATCGCCCGGCGGGAAGACGCCGACGTTTTCCTCACCGGCGTGATCTTCGAGGATGGCAACGGGAACAGCCGTTACGATGCAGGCGAAGGCCTCTCGGGCGTGACGATTGAGACGATCGGCCTGGCCGCGTTGACCAACGATGCCGGCGGTTTCTCGCTGGCCGTGCCTGCCGGGGGACGGTATCGAATCGCTATTTCCGGGCCCGGTTTAGCCGTGCCCGTGACGGGCAACGTGTTGGTGGCGGACGCCAATGTCCACCTGGACGTCATCTCCGGCGTCCGCGGCGTCTATCTGAATTTCGCTGCCAAGCCGACATCCGCCTGGACGAATCCCAGAAATCGGCTCGATGTGTCCAACAACCAAATCGTCGATCCGTTGGATGTCGTTCAGGTGATCAACCATCTGAACACCGCCGGACCGGGTGACTTGGCCGTACTCGATGCCTCGAACGAGCCCGTGCCGCCGTTTCTGGACGTCGATGGGGACGGGCGAGTCTTGCCGCACGACGCCTTGTACGTCATCAACTATTTGAACCGAACCAACGGTCCAGGCGAAGGCGAACAGGAAGGAACGTCGGACGAGCGTCTGCACGCTTGGATGCCAAGACCGGCTGTCTCCCGTGTCGCGCCCGGTCCGTTCGGTCCGATCGGTCCTGTCTTTTCTGTTCCCACCAGGTCCGCTCCCGGGCAAATACGTGCGGCATTTCCACCCGTTGCACGGCCTGCCCATCGTGAATCGGTCTCTGTCCGCATCGCCGCCTTTGGGTTTGCGGCCGATCAGGAACCACGAGACGACGCGTTGGACGACCGAGTGGCATTAGACAGGCCGGACGCGGTATCGATCGCGTTCCCCCTTTGGCCCTGATTCCCGATCTGCCGCGATTCGGGTTGTTGAAGTTGCGCGTAGCCGAATTCATCAGCATTCGCGGCATTGCGAAAGGCGGTGTCCCGTCCGCAGCCGCCCGACTTCTCGGGAATTCGGCGACTTTCGATCGAAATGAGCAACTTCGACGCCGGGGGTTAATTCGCGACATACCCCCAGGTGGGGAGGGGGGATTCAAGGCCAAGGCGTTTCATTTTCTTGTAGAGCGTGGTTCGATTGATCCCCAGCTGTTCGGCGGTGGCGTTTCGATTCCAATTTTGTTGCTGCAGGGTTTCGAGGATAATCTGTCGTTCGGGGGCTTCGAGCGCTTCTTTCAGGGTCCGTCCGGTTCCACGTTGACGTGACACAGGGGCGGCGAGAGCCAATTCGCGGGGCAGGTCGTCGGGCCCGATCACGGGACGCTTGCCCAACAAGACCGCTCGCTCGACAACATTTTGAAGTTCCCGGACGTTGCCGGGCCAATGGTATGCCTGGAGGGCCGCCAGCGCTTCACTCGAAAATCCCTCCACGGTCTTGCCGGTCTCGACGCGCATTTGCGTCAGGAAATGCTCGGCCAGCAGCGGGATGTCGGTCAATCGCGAGCGTAGGGGCGGAAGTTCGACGTTGATGACATTGACTCGATAATACAGATCCTGGCGAAATGTTCCCGCCGCTACGGCGCGAGCCAGATCCTCGTTGGTCGCCAGGACTACGCGGGTGTCCACGCGGATGGTTTTGGTTCCCCCAACCGGTTCGAACTCCAATTCCTGAAGCACTCGCAGCAGTTTGACCTGCATGCTCGGTGACGCCGTGCTGATCTCGTCCAGGAAGATCGTTCCCTCGTCCGACTGCTTGAATTTGCCTGTCTTGTCTCCCATTGCGCCGGTGAACGAGCCGGCGACATGCCCAAACAGTTCGCTCTCCAGCAGCGTTTCCGTAAGTGCTCCGCAAGCCACTTCGACAAATGGCTTGTCCCGTCGGCGACTGCGGCGATGGATGGCCCGGGCGATCAATGATTTCCCCGTTCCGCTCTCGCCGGTGATCAACACGGTGGCCCGCGTATCCGCAATACTATCGATGATGTCGAACATCTTCAGCATGCGATGATCGCGTCCGACGACGTTTTCCATGCCGAAGCGTAAGTCCAGTTGTGCTTTCAGTTTAGCGTTCTCTTCGAACACCCGTCGCTGCGCCAAGGCGCGTCCGATCGCCAATTCGAGTTGCTCGTCGATCAAGGGCTTGGTCAACAAGTCACAGGCCCCCGCGCGGATCGCCTCGATCCCTGTCGCGGCTGTCGCATAACCGGTCATGAGGATAACGCCGGTTTCGGGAAGTCGGATGCGGCAGTGTTTAAGAACGTCGAACCCGTTGCCGTCCTGCAGACGGATATCCGTCAGCACCAAGTCGAAGGTCGAAGCATCAATCAACGCGCGTGCCTCCCGGCAAGTCGCCGCCTCGGCCACGTCGAAGCCCTTTCCTCGGAGCCAGTCGGCCATGCCGTCTAACACCAGACGATCGTCGTCCACCAGCAGCAGGGAGCCTTGTTTCATATTCGCCTCGATGGGTGCAAAAGGGAAACGCTGTCGTCATTTATCTAGGTCACAGCTGATATCCCGTCAACAGGATATAATCTTAGGGAACTTGGCTCCGCTCCTTGGTGCGCCCCTTGTGCGCGTCCGCCGAGCGTTACATCCGATGTCCCTGCCCAAACGCTTTGACCCTACAACGCCCCCCCCTTTGACGCAGCACGGCAAGGGCCTCCATAAAATTTTTCGAAAGTCTGGTGTCTTTTCTATTCAAATCGTTATGATAGCGCCATTGAATCGGTGAAATTTCGGTTTTCCATCCTCTACCTTCGGGAGCTTTCAGTGAGTATCAAGGTCGTGATCGCGGACGACCAAGAAGTCGTCCGCAAAGGTCTGGGCAGCTTGTTTGCTAATACCGATATCGAAGTGGTGGCTGAGGCCAAGACTGGCGACGAGGCGGTGGCAAAGACGCTCAAGCACAAGCCAGCCGTACTGGTGATGGACGTCATGATGCCGGAAACGGACGGGCTGGACGCGCTGGAACGGCTGAGGATGAAATTACCTCATCTGCACGTGGTCATGATGTCGGCACACGATAATCCGACCTATGTGGCTCGTTCGGCCGCTCTGGGTGCGGACGGTTTTGTTCTGAAAGACACGTCCGGTCAAGAAATCGTGGCGGCTGTGAAGCGTGCGGCCCGGGGCGAAGCCACCCCGGCGAACAGCCGCCTCGCCGAAATCCGCCAGCGGCTGATCACGCGTCTGGACCCGACCGAGGACGAAGTTCCCCTCACCAAACGCGAGTATCAAGTCCTGCGGCACTTGGCCTACGGATTGAGCAATCGCGAAATCGGGCGTTCGCTGAGCATCAGCATCGAGACGGTCAAAGAGCACGTGCAAAACATTCTGCGCAAGCTTGATGCCGCCGATCGAACCGAGGCGGCCGTTTGGGCGGTGAAGCGCGATTTGGTCTGATCCGACTTGGATATTTAGAGCCAATTCGAGCACGTGATCTCGCGGACGCGAGATTTGAACTTGTCGACATCCTTCCGGGCCACGCGGATCTGGCCGCGGTAGCCCGGGAACACGAAGCCCAGGAACTCGCCCCCCGGCGGTGCTGCAAACGCGGCTCTGTTGCTGGTTGACCACCAGCTTGCGTTTTCGCGTCCGCAGCGGGCTTCGCCTTGCGCACGCTCACGCTCATCTCGGGCGTACAATCCGCGCGAGCGGCGATGGCGGGCGGATTCACATTGGTTATCTCTCGCCGCCGCGAGATCGACGACTCTATCTTGCTGGCGCGCGTCGGTCACATCCACCTCGGAGGGACGCGGGGTCGGGCGTTCCAATTTCAAAATTGGCCGGCCTCGACGCTATCCCTACTTGCTTACGATTTCCCGGCCAATTTTGAAATTTGAACGCCCGACCCCTTGAACACAGCTTCGCGTTTGCCCGCGCGGTGTGATAGAATCCGGCCTGCTCAGCCAAGGTCCTACTTCAAGAGAGGCGTGCCGATCATGACCCTTGCCGACAGCCCCCCTGCTCCGACCGCCGTGCGTTCGTCGTATCCTCTCCTGACGCGACTGTCGCTGATGATGTTCCTGCAGTACTTCGTGCAAGGCTGCTACCTGCCGATCGCGGCCCTCTACGTCGACCAGACGCTTGGTTTCACTGCCCAGCAGGTGGGCATCTTTGTCGCGGCGTTGGCGGTCGGGCCGATTCTGGCGCCGTTTGTGATCGGACAGATTGTCGATCGAACGTTTTCCACCGAGCGCGTGATGGCGTTTTGCCATCTGACGGGCGGGCTGTTGATGCTGGCCCTGTATTATCAGACGGGAGTCTGGCCCGTGATCGTGCTGGGAACGATCTACTCGGTGCTGTACGTGCCCACGATGATGCTCTCGAATTCGCTGGCCTTTCAGCACCTGCGGAACGGGGAATTGGAGTTCCCGTGGATCCGCTTGTGTGGCACGATCGGTTTTATCGTGCCCGCATTCCTGATCGAATTATGGTGGCTGCGCGGGCTCGAAGGCGCCGATCTGGCCGCGGCGCGAGGCATCGCGTTTGCCCTGTCGGGCGTGTTCGGAATCGCGATGGCCGTCTACTGCCTGACATTACCGCACACGCCGCCGCCGCGGCACGAGCGTCGCACGTACGCCCCGGGAGTCGTCCTGGGCATGTTGCGGCAACGGCGGTTCTTCGTGATCGTAGCCGTGACGTTTTTTATCTGCATCGCGCATCAGTACTTTTTCGTGTTCAACAGCATCTTTTTGCGAGACATTCTGAAGAGCGGCGGTTGGGAGACCGCCGCCGAACAGATGATCAGTTCGATCGGCCAGTGGTGCGAGATCCTGGTGATGGCCTTTTTGGGTCTGATGCTGAAGAAGTGGGGCTACAAACGGATTCTGATCGTCGGCGCTTTCGCCTACATGCTGCGGTTCATTCTGTTTTCGCTGGTGTTCAGCGTCGATCCGCCCTTTGCCGGAAAGCTCGTGCTGGCCGGAACAGGACAGGCCCTGCACGGATTTTGTTTCGGGTGCTTCCTGGCCGTCGGTTACATGTACGTGGACCGGATCGCGCCGCCGGACGTCCGCGGCAGCATGCAGAATATCTACGGGGTGTTTTTCATCAGCATCGGGTTCCTCGTCGGGGGTCTGGTAGGGGGAGCCATCGGCGACTGGTTTACCACCGAGGTGGACGGCGAGAAGCTGCGCAACTGGACCGCCATCTGGCTCAGCGGCGCCGTGCTGTGCGCGGGTTGTGTGGCGGCGCTGGCGGCGTTCTTCCCCAGGGGGCAGCCGATGGAAAAGCAGGAGACAGCATGAGAGCAGCGCTCGTAGAACGACCGCAAACGCCGTTGGTTCTGAGGGAAGTTCCCCTGCCCGACGTGGGGCCGCGGGAGGTCCTGGTGCGCGTTCGCGCATGCGGGGTCTGTCATACGGATCTGCACTTGGTCGACGGTCTGTTCAAGACATTCGGCTACGATCCCTTTCCGCTGATTCCCGGCCACGAGATTGCGGGCGAGGTGGAATCGTGGGGAGCCGAGGTGTCGGACTTGCAACGGGGCGATCGCGTGGCGGTGTATTGGTGGCACAGTTGCGGCCGGTGCCGCTGTTGCCTTTCGGGCGAGGAGGAATCGTGTCTGGAAGGATTGGCCAAGATGCAGGCGACCGGGCTGACGCGCAACGGAGGCTACGCCCCGTGGGTCAGCGTGCCGGCCGACTGTCTCGTGCCGTTGCCGCCGGAAATCGAATTCGCCGCTGCCGCGCCGTTGGGGTGCGCGGGTTTGACGGTCTATGCAGCGCTGGTCAACGCGGGCTTGCGGCCGGGCCGCCGAGTGGCCATCCTAGGCATGGGTGGTTTGGGACACTTGGGACTGCAAATTGCCCGCGCGATGGGAGCGGAAGTCGTGGCCCTGACCAGTTCCGAATCGAAGCAGGAGATCGCCGCGCGCCTGGGGGCCCATCACGTGCTGTCGGCGGCGGGCCGCGATTTCGGCAAACGATTACGGGATTTGGGAGGCGTGGATGTGGCCGTGTCGACGACGATGGACTTTCAGGCCATGCGCGACGTGATGGACGGGCTGGCGCCTCAAGGAACGCTCGTCTTGGCCGCCTTGACCGCCGGCCGGTTACCGATTGATCCCCGGACGTTTGTCCTTGCCCAGCAGCGCGTGATGGGCAGCTTTTTGGGCTCGCGCGTCCAGCTGCAGGACCTGCTGCACTTGGCCGTCCTGCACGGCATTCGGCCGCTGGTGGAACGGTATCCGCTGGAACAGGTACACGATGTACATCAGCGTTTGCGCGAAAACAAGGTCCAGTTTCGGGCCGTGCTGGAGCCGGAGTGATGGGCGGGGCATTGATGGATGATGCATTGACGGATGACGGCTTGACAGACGACGACCTCTGCCTGCTGCTGGCCGAAGTACAGCGTTTTCAACGCAAGTCGGTCCAGCCGCTGGCGGCAAGGCCGGAGCGGACGATCGACGCCGCGCAATTGGCGAGCCTAACGCGCCAGGCGACGGAGTTCGGCTTGCTGAATCCGCATCCGGCAACCGGCTCGGGCATCTGGGAGGACACGGGCGGTCAGGGCTGGGTCCGGTTCAGTTCGGCCGCCTTGCGCACGGTCGCGCAAGCCGGCGCGGGCGTGGCGTTTCATTTTCATCAGCTGGCGTTGGGCGACTACGTCCGGCGACGCCTCGGGCGGGTCTGCGGCCCGCCAAGCGTCGTCTGCCTGCAAGGCACGTTCGGGCTGGCTCGTTACAGTCTGGCAAGATTGCTGAAGTCCAAGCCGTTGGATGACGACGATCGGGCGGTCTTGAAGGACTACTTTTTCACGCCAGACGCGTCCGAACCGAAGCCGCTGCTGTTCCAAGCTGCCGACGATTGGCACCAGCTGCTGGTTCCCTGCCTGGACGAACGTTGCCGACTCAGCTGGTCTGCGTTCGCCCGCGACGACTTGGACCTGCAGGCGTTGCCCCACAGTCACGGATTGAACGAAACGCTCGTCTGGCAGTGGCAGCCTGGCGACAGGCCGCCGCGGCGCCTCGCAGCGGAGCATGCTGCGGCCGGTCATGAGGCCGGCTTGGCCACGTATCTGGCGGCGTTCCAGCTGAACGCCCTCGCCTTGATCGCGATCGCCTGGGGCGCGGTGCAACAGGGCTATGACAAAGCCCGCGAATATGCCGCGTTGCGGCGTCAGGGCGGCGCGCCGATCCAACAACATGCCGCCGTGCGGCTGATGCTGGCACGGGCGGCCGGCGTGCTGCGCACGGTCAGTCTGTTGTGCGATCGGCTGGCTTGTCTTCCGGTCGCTCGCGAGAGTCTGGGAACGGTCGTAGCGGTGCGTGGCGAAGCGCACGACTTGTTGTGCGCCGCGGCCAACGAGTCGCTGCAGACGTTAGGCGGCGCGGGCTATACGTGCGAAGCCGGGCTGGAAAAGATCGTGCGGGACGCCAACCATTTGCGGCTGCTGTGCGGCACCCCGGACGAATTGCGAATGTTCCTGTCAGAGTGGGAGAACGGCGCATGAACGATCGCGACCACGCGGTCCCGGCCTCGCCGCAATGTGCCCTGGCGGGTCACGTGCCTGCGGACCATCCGTTATCGCCGCGGCGGGCGTTCGACATCTTTCCGCCGTTGATGCGCGGGATCGTCTGCTACGATCCCGCCTGGGTCTGGGACCAGGACACGGCGGCGTTGCCACCCTCCCTGGCCGAGTTGCGGCGGCAGACGCGCGAATTTGCCCAACGCGAGTTGCGGCCGCGGGCGTTGGCGTGCGACTTGCAGCCGCATGATGCAGCGACCGACGCCGCCGTTTTGCAGCGGGCGGCGGAAACGGGCGTGTTGTTCAGCCATCTGCCGCCGCCGCTGGGCACGGGCCCGGTGGCCTTGGCGGATCTGCCGTTGGCTTGGGCGGCGACGGTCAAGGTCGAGGAGTTGTGCGCGGCTTGTGGCGGCTGGGGGCTGATGCTGTCGGCGCACGCACTGGGCATGATGCCGCTGTTGCTGTGCGGCGACAAGAAAGTGTGGAAACGGTTTGTGATTCCCGCCAAACAGCGCACGGCGTCGGGGATGCCGTACCTGTTTGCGTTCGCGATTACCGAACCGGGAGCGGGTTCGGACGTGGAGAGCGGACATGGAGCATCGCTGGCTCGGCCCGAAACGGCGGCCCGCCGAGGCGACGGCGGGTGGGTTTTGAATGGCCGCAAACAGTACATCTCCGGCGGCGATGTGGCGGATGCCGTGGCGGTGTTCGCCGCGCTGGAGGGCGAAGGAATCGAGTCCTGGACCTGTTTCTTGGTGGAACGCGGCACACCGGGATTCCGCTGTCTGCGCAACGAGCGGAAGATGGGCCAGCGGGCCTCCGGCGCGGCGGAATTGGAACTCCGAGACGTATTCGTTCCGGACGATCGGGTCATCGGTCCCTTGCGATCCGGCTGGGCGCTGAATCGCGCGTCCTTGACCTGCTCGCGCATGCCCGTGGCCGCGATTGCCCTGGGCATTGCCCGTGGCGCCATGGACGCGGCGATCGACTTTGTCTGCCGATACCGGTTCGGCGGCCGGCCGTTGATCAATGACCAGCAGGTCCAGCTGCGCGTGGCGGAGATGCTCGCCGAGACCAGCGCCATGCGCGCGATGATCTGGCAATTGGCCAGCCGTCCCGCGGTGACGCAAGCCAATGCGGCGATGAGCAAGTTCCGTTGCAGCGAAGCGGCGCTGCAGGTCTGTGAGACGGCGATGGAGCTGTTCAGCCAGCACGGTACACTGCACCGGAACTTCGTCGAGAAACACTACCGCGACGCACGGCTGAACCCGATTTACGAAGGTACCAATCAGATCAACCGCTTGGCGGTGATCGAAGATTTTCAGGAGTTTTTCTTACGGCAATGAACCAGCACCACGATCCCTTTTTCGCCGTGCCCAAGACCGTCGTAACGACGAGCGAGGGCGACGTCGAACTGCCGATCTGCTATTTCGATTGTTCGCACTACATGGCTCTGTTCCGCGTCGATGCGGCCCGGGCGGCGGCCAAGCTGCAGGACGTGCCGCTGGAGCCGGTGTTGGTATCGCGCAAAGCGGTGGCGATTCTGAGTTTCTTCAAGTACCGCGCCACGACGCTGGGGCCGTATCACGAAGTCGGCCTGGCGCTGCTGGTAACGCCGCGGGGCCGGGCCTCGCCGCTGGGGTCCTTGACGGACCTGCTGCAGCAGACTCGCAACGAGTCGCTGGGGTCGTACGTCCTGGATCTGCCCGTCACCACGGCGGAGGCCAAAGCGGCCGGCTGCGAGATCTGGGGTTATCCGAAGTTCGTCACCCGGTTGCCCATCCAGTTGGACGAAGAACGCTTTCGAGCTCGGATCCTCGATCCCGACGGCGGGCTGATCCTGGAGCTGGCCGGCCAGCGCGGCCACGTGCTGCCGGAAACGCTGCCCGGCATGGCCCTAGTCACCTATTCGATGCTTGGCGGTCGGATGCTGCGGACCCGCGTCGAGACCCGCGCGTCGTGCGCAACCGGCGGCGGCGGATCGCTGAAGCTGGCCGTCGGCGATTCGCCGCACCGCATGGCGCGAAACCTCGCCGACCTGGGGCTGGACGGCCAGACGCCCAAACTGTTCCAAACGACCGAGGACTTTCAGTCGCTGTTGTTTGCTGGGCAAGAGGTGGACCAGGAATTCCACGAAGATCGCAAGTCACAAAACTAGAGTTCATGAAGCGATCTCTTCGACAGGTGGCCCTCGTGGCGGCTTGGATGGCAGCGTTGGCAGCAAGTCGATGCCTCGCCGCCAATCCACCGCGTTTCGCCTCGCATCCTCCCATGCGTCCCCAGCCCGCCGCCTCCAGCCAACTGCCGACGGCGGGGCCGTCACGGTATGTGGATGCCGCGAGGGGCCGCGATGATGCCGCCGGGACGAAGGAAGCCCCGTGGCGTACTCTCGGCCATGCGCTCAAGCAACTGAAACCGGGCGACACGCTCTATCTGCGGGGCGTCTTCTATGAGAACGTCGCCTGCTCGGTGATGGGAACGAAAGAGACGCCGATCACCCGCCGCTCCTTCCCCGGCGAGATGGCGATCATCGACGGCGGGTTCCGGGAGTTCTTCGAGACGCCGGCGACGGCCTGGGAACCGGTCCCCGACGCCGCGGCGATCGGCGCGGAATGCGGCGTCAAGCTGGACGTGCTGGCGCGGCAACACGCCGGCAGCGTGTATCTGTTCGCCGTGAACTACGACGAGCGTGCGATGGCTGCGGAGGCCACGATCGCCGTCCCGGGACTCCCGGCCGGGGCCGAGATCGAGGTGCTGGACGAAGGCCGCGTGCTGCGCGCCGAGGCGGGCCGTTTTCGCGACGCCTTTAAACCGCTGGCAGTCCATCTGTACGGGGTGCCAGCGTCCGGTTGGGCGTCCGATGCGCGTACGGGGGGATCGTCTGCAAACGAGGATCATCCACCGGGCCGCCGACCGTAAAGTGGTACAGAGTCTGCCAGCGGCGGTCGCGGATGCCGAGCACGTCGTGCATGGCATCGTCGAAAAAACAGCCGATGCCCGTGCCTCGGATTCCGGCGGCTTCGGCCTCCAAGTACAGGACTTGACCGATCAGCCCCGCCTCCCAGAACAGACGCGGATAAGCCGGCGGCCCGAACTCGCGCAATACCGGCTCAAACTCGGCCAACATGCCCAAGGAGAACACGCCGTCGGCGGCGATCGCCTGGTGACAGCTGATCGTCCGCGCCGCCGGGCGGCAGTCTGCCTGCAGCAGTAACCACAGCGGAAGGCCGGCCGGACAGCCGTCGGGCCGCTGCCACAGGAATTGCGTCCGCAAGCTGCCGCGCAAGGCCGTCGCGTGCCGGAGGTCGCGGGCCAACAGGTACAGGCCCGGCGCCAACCGCCCGACGCGATGGACGAACAGGGCCAGGGAAACATGCACCGGCCAGGGCAACGTCGCAAACGGCAAGGCGCGCGGACGACGGGCCGACTCGGCCGAGGCGGGCATCAGCCGCGCCAACATCGCATAGAATGCGTCGCGATCCAGTGCGGTCTGTCCGTCCAAGGCGACGGCGCTGCGCCGCTGACGGATGATCTGCTCGGCGGCCAGCGGGCGGACGGATCGCGGCGGCGCGGCGAGGTCGCTGTCCTCGCACGAGCTTGCGGCGGAAATGCCGGCGGCGTCCGCGGCGGGCGGACAAGTCGCCGCGCGCGGCGCGGGTTCGCGCCGCGTCGCTAGGGCGACTTTATCGATCGCAGGCCACGGCTGATGATCTCGGCTCAGGCGATTTGGCACGCCGATCGGCTCAGTACGTTGCAGCCGCGCGCCCAGGGCGGCGGGCCAGGCCAGATCGATCGCCGCGGGCGGACGGTCGCACGCCGGAAACACGGCGAGCACACAGTCGGGATGCTCCGCCTCGGGGCCTTGTTGGTGGCGGGTATCCAGCAGCAAAGCCAGCTCGTCGGCGCTGAGGCTGTCGACAAGCCGAGCCTGCCAACCCAAGGTGGCTGCCGCGAACGCCACGGCGGCGATCGCGTGGCCGACGTCGTGATGGCAGTAGCGAAAGGCCCGCTCGCCGTACTTCCACGATTCCCGCCAGTGAATGGAAGTCAGTCCGATCAACACTGCGCCGGGCGGCATTTGCGCGGCAAACGAGTGCCAGTCTTCGGCCGAAAGAATACGCCGCTGCTCCAGTTCGTGTTGGTGGGCTGCATAATGATACACGGCAGCGACCGTGCTGAGCCCGTCGATCGGCCCCGCGACCAGATAGCCCTCGGTCGGATGCAGCGCTCCGCTGGACGGATTGATCCTCAGGGACCATGGCGGAGTGCCGGGGGCTTGTTTCCAGGCGGACAAAGCGAGGGCATGATAGAACAGCCGGCTGATCGTCTGCCGGTTCACGGGCTGAGCCGCGACCGCACCGGGCTGAAACAAGGCGTCGTAGGCCGGTTCGTCGCGAAGCGGCGGCTCGTCCAGCGGCAACCGCAGCGCGCCCTCGAACTGGCGGAACGGGTTGGGTTGCGTCGCCCAGTCCAAATAGCCCAACGACCGCGCATAGCGGTCGAAGTGGTGCTTTGTCCGTTCGTGGTATTCCAGCGCGACGTTCAGCGAATTCTGAGACATGTCATGATCGTCTTCCGTACCGCCTCAACCCGCCGCGAACAAGGTCCGCAAGTACTTCTGATTGTGTTGATAGCACTCGACCAGCGACTTGCCGCGGACGGTGGCGCCTTCGAGGATCAGCCAGCCGCGGTAGCCGATCTCGGCGATGGCGTCTCGAACGGGCGGGAGATCCACTTTGCCTTGGCCGATCAGATAACCGTTTTCCTTGATATGAATCTGGCAGATGCGATCCTTGCCCAGCTGCCGAATTTCCTTGCAGATATCATAGCCTTGGTCCGTCATATTGCACACGTCATAGTAGACTTGGACGGCGGGCGAGCCGACGCCGTCCAGAATTCGCAGGTGATCGTCAGCGTTCAGCCAGCTTTCGATGCCGAGCACGACCCCCGCTTGCTCCGCTCGCGGAGCCACTTTTTTCAGCCGCCGAATGACTTCGTCCTGTTTGGCCCGATCGCCTTTGATGTCGCCATTGCCGAAGAACGCCAGCAAACAGCATTTAACGCCCAGTTTGGGCAGGACCTCGACCACGTCGGCGACCCACCCTTCGGTGCGCGGATCGGAGGCGTACGGAATGCTGTTCAACATGCCCATCGCCAGCGACGAGATTTCCAGGCCCGTGCTTTGGCAGACTTCCTGATACTTGGCCCGCACCGACGCGTCGCGCAGATCGTTGGCGCTGCCCGGCTGACCGAAACTGACCTCTACGCCGTCCAAGCCGATTTCCTGGGCGACGGCAAACGCCTCGGGCTTCTGCGTCTTGCCGATCGACCAATCGCAGGCGCCGATCTTGAACGCCGCTCCCTGGGCCCGTGCTTGGACCAGCGTCGCGCACAGCGGCAAGGCGGCGAGGGCGCCGAGGCTGGAAAGTGAATCGGCGAGATATTGTCGGCGTGTGATGCTGTCCATGAGGGTTGCTCCTGGGGGTTCGCGAATCCGCGGATGGCGGAAAACCATAATGATAGCACAACCTACTTTTTGGCTGAACTGCGCAAACTGGGAAAATCGTTTTATGAAACGCCGGGCGTTGACCGGAGTGTTGCGTAAACGCGAAGCGTTAACGAGGAGCAGTCGTGATATCCTCGCTGACGCTTCGCGCCGATGCGCGATCTGCATCGTGTTTTAGCGGACCCCTCCCAGGCGGAGGGACCGATGGGCCATTTTCCGCTAAGGTGGGGTTGTTTTTAGTTCCGAGTTCGAGTAATTTTCTGATGCCCGCGGAACTTAGTCGAAGTTGCTTGGCCGGATAACCTCACCATTGTATCTCGCCTGTTGGCTCGCTAGTCCCCGGATCGTGTTTGTGGTTTCCTGTATGCTGGCACGCGCCCGCTGTGGGCCGAGTCTGTCTGGCATGGTGTTTTCTGTTAGAGGAGTCCCATCGTGGGTAAGAAGTTGTACGTCGGAAATTTGCCTTACACGGCGACCGACAGTGATCTGCAAAGGATGTTCGAGGCGCATGGCGCCGTGCAATCGGCTCAGGTAGTGGTGGACCGCGACACGGGCCGGTCGAAAGGGTTTGGTTTTGTGGAAATGGACACCGGTGAGGCGGCACAAGCAGCGATTTCCGCATTGAACGGCCAGGATCTCGGCGGGCGTTCGTTGACCGTGAACGAAGCGCGACCTCGCGAAGAGCGTAGCGGTGGTGGCGGCGGCGGTCGTGGCGGTTACGGCGGGGGCGGTGGCGGCGGAGGAGGAGGCCGCCGAAGTGGCGGTGGCGGTGGCGGCGGCGGCGGTGGCTTCGGCGGCCGACGGTACTAAGCCGGATTTGCCACAGGCGGATTCGCCATCCGCAGAATCTTTGAAGCAATCAAAAGCCCTTTTCCTGCGACGGCCAGGGAAAGGGCTTTATTTATTCAGGCTTCATTATCTCGCGGAAATGTCCGCTTACATCATTTCGCGGAACTGGTCGAACAGATAGCGGCTGTCGTGCGGACCGGCCGACGCTTCGGGATGATACTGGACGCTGAACGCCGGCAGTTGCCGATGCCGCATTCCGGCGATGGTATTGTCGTTCAGGTTCCGATGCGTGATCTCCAGGTGCGCAGGTAGCGAGTGCTCTTCGACCGCGAACCCGTGGTTCTGCGCCGTGATCTCGACTCTTCCGTTCAACTCGTTCAGCACCGGCTGGTTGGCGCCCCGGTGGCCGAATTTCAGCTTGAATGTCTTGGCGCCGCAGGCCAAACCAAGCAATTGATGGCCCAAGCAGATGCCAAAGACCGGTTTTTTGCCCAGCACACCGCGGATGGCTTCGATCGCATAATGCAACGGTTCCGGGTCGCCCGGCCCGTTGGACAGAAACACGCCGTCCGGATGGAGAGCCAAGATCTCCTCGGCGGTCGCGGTTCCCGGCAAAATGGTCACGCGGCAACCGGTATCGCGCAAATGCCGCGCGATGTTCCACTTCATACCATAGTCCAGTGCCACGACATGCTTGTCGTACGAGCCGCCCACCGTTTCTGGACTATCGGCCTGCCGCGGCGACCAACCACTGAGCGATTCGTCCCAGCCCCGGGACTCGGCAGGCACCACTTCGCGGACCAGATCGCGTCCCACTAACCCCGGACTGGCTTTGGCTTTGGCGACCAAGCTGCCGGCGTCCAGATCAACCGTCGACAACACGCCCTTCATGGCGCCGCAGATACGGATCCGGCGAACCAGCGATCGCGTGTCGATGCCGGCCATGCCCACGATGCCGTACCGGTCGAGATATTCACTCAGTTGGCCTTGCGCACGGAAGTTGCTGGCAATGCGGCTGTTTTCCCGGACGATGAAACCCGCCAAGTGGGGACGATGGCTTTCGACGTCTTGGTCGTTGACGCCGTAATTGCCGATCTCCGGATAGGTCATGGTGACGATCTGGCCGCGGTAGCTGGGGTCGGTCAGGATTTCCTGGTAGCCGGTCATCGACGTGTTAAACACGACTTCGCCATCTACCTCGCCGCGCGCGCCAAATGCCTCGCCGGTGAAAACGGTTCCGTCTTCCAAGGCAAGTTTGGCAATTTGTGTCATGGCTGCACTGCTAAATCCGTTAAGGGTGTCAGGACGCGTAGGAAAATGGAAACGGGGACCGAGAATTCGAAACCCTTGGTGGCTGATCTCAAGTCGTCACTGGATACCGCCCGATACCCATAACTGGCTGTGGGTCTCCGGACACTGGCATGCGTCAGGTCCGGTCAGCCAACCATCGAGGACTCTTGCTGCGGCGAGCAAGAGTCCTCATTTTTTTGCGCTCGGACGCCCATTCCAGGTTTGCCGCCGCAAGATTGTAACGTTCTCCGCCCTCAGCGAACAGGACCGCGCCGGCTCATCTTGTCAGTTCATCTTGAGCGACCCGCCAAGTCGGCCCCGCACATCAGCCCGCAAGACCGCACGGGATGCAGAAGATGCGCGGTATGAATGGCTGGATTTGGACGAGATATGTCCGGTCGTTGCTCCTCTTGGACTCCGTTGATCCTTCGATTGTCCCCGTTTCTGTTCTTCGCTATAATCCCCGCCGATGTCCGACTTGAAATTTGAGATTTCCAATTCGTCACATCCTGAATTTCAAGACTCGGATTTGCAGCAAATTACGGCCGCCGGATGCTCGGGGAGGGATGTGCTACGACTGGCTTACGGATTGGAATCGGGCATGACACGCATCGTTTGGAGGCGGGCGGCCCGCTGATTCTGGGCGGTGTGTGCTTGACGCACGATCGGCATGCGATCGGCCATTCCGACGCGGATGTGCTGCTGCATGCGGTCACCGACGCCCTGCTGGGCGCCGCTGCGCTGGGCGATATCGGCGAGTTGTTCCCGGATACCGACCCGGCGAATGGCGGTCGTGATTCCGGCGAAATGCTGCTGATTGCCGCTCAACAGGTTGCGGACGCGGGGTTTCGCATCGTCAATATTGACTGTATCGTGTTTGCTCAACGCCCTCGACTGACACCCCGTAAACCGGCCATTCGTCAGCGTTTGGCGGAACTGCTCGGCATCCCGCCAGAGCGGATCGGCATCAAGGCGAAAACCGGCGAGGGCCTTGGGCCCGTCGGGACGGAAGTCGCCATCGAGGCTCAATGCGTTGCTTTATTGGAATCGGTTGCTTCAACGGCAGAGTGAGAAGTTATGACGGTTCGCCTGTACAACACCCTGACGAGAAACAAGGAAGACTTTGTGCCGGTCACGCCGGGCAAGGTAGGCATTTACCTGTGCGGTCCGACGGTCTACGACAAAGCCCACATCGGCCACATGGTCGGGCCGGTCATTTTCGACACGATTAAACGGTATCTCGTCTACAGCGGTTACGAAGTCACCTGGGTCGTCAATATCACGGATGTGGACGACAAGTTGATCAAGAAGGGCAAGGAACGCGGTTTGTCGATGGCCGAGGTGGCTCGCGAGAACACGGCAGATTACCTTGCAAACCTGGCGGGGCTAGGCGTCGACCAAATCGACCACATGCCGAAAGCCACCGAGAACATCGACGAGATTATCCGTTTTATTCAAGGGCTGATCGAGCGCGATTTCGCCTATGTGGCAGACGGCGACGTATTTTTCGATGTCGGCAAAGATCCCGGATATGGCAAGCTGAGCAACCGCAGTGCTGACAGCCAGCAGGGCGAAGGCGGCGAAGCGGTGGCGAAGAAGCGTTCGGCCGGAGATTTCGCCTTGTGGAAAGCAGCCAAGGCGGATGAGCCATCGTGGGACAGCCCGTGGGGGCTGGGCCGTCCGGGCTGGCACATCGAGTGCTCGGCGATGAGCCGCCGTTTGCTGGGCGAAACGTTCGACATCCACGGCGGTGGCCTGGATCTGATTTTTCCCCATCACGAGAACGAGATCGCTCAAAGCGAATGCTGCCACGACAAGCCGATGGTCAAGTACTGGCTGCACAATGGCTTGCTGCGCGCGGCGTCAGCCGGCAAACTGGGCGGCCGCACGATGCGAGCCGCGGAGGAAGCGACGGCCGGCGAAGCGACCGCGGACACCAAGATGAGTCGCTCGAAAGGCGCCGGCGGCCTGGCCGACCAGATCCAGCGATTCGGCGGCGAAACGCTCCGCTTCTTTTTGCTCCGCACCCATTATCGCAGTACGGTCGAGTACAGCGAGCAGGGACTGGAGGAGACGAAGACGGGACTGGAAGGTTTTGCCCGCTTCTTCGAGCGATTTCAACGGCTTACCGGCCGGAGCTTTTATGAACTGCCGCCGATAACGCGGCGCGCGGACGGGGAATTGACGGCGGGCGACGAGCCGCTGCTGGCGGAAGTGGCCCAACACCGCGCGGGCTTCGTGGCCAAAATGGACGACGACTTCAATACCGGCGGGGCGATCAGCGAGCTGTTCGAATTGGTCCGGGCATTGAACAAATACGCCGATCACCAGCAACTGGAGGATTCCGCAGCCCGCTCGCCGTCCGCGTTGGCCAGCTTTCAACGAGGCGTTGATACGCTCCGCGAACTGACCGCCGTTCTCGGGCTATTCCGCACCGCTCCGGCAACGAAGACCGGCGGCGATGGAGAATTGGTCAACAAACTGATGGGGCTCGTCTTGGAACTGCGCGCCGACGCTCGAAGACGCAAGGACTTTGCCACGGCCGACCGCATCCGGCTGGTTCTGGGCGAGATCGGCATCACGCTCGAGGATCGCAAGGACGGGACGGCGTGGCGGCTGGCGTAGGACGCGCCGGTGACGTGCCGAGCGTTCGGAAGGAGTTCTCTCAAGCGATGGATTGCGATGCACGAAACGCCTTGGTCCTAGGTATCGACCCGGGGTTGAATATCACCGGATACGGCTTGATCGAAGTGGTTGGGGGCGATCCGAAATTGGTCGAGGCGGGGGTCGTGCGGAGCCGGCCCCGCGACGCGTTGGAAGCGAAACTGCTGGAGATCCACCGCGGCGTCGCGGAACTGCTGACGGTGTTTCATCCCACGGTCATGGCCTTGGAACAGTTGTATTCGCACTATGAACGGCCCACCACGGCGATCCTGATGGGGCATGCCCGCGGGGTCATCTGTTTGGCCGCCTCGCAGGCCGGCGTCCCGATCGCTCATTACGCGGCCACGCATGTCAAAAAGGTGCTGACCGGCAGCGGCCGCGCTCCGAAGCCCCAGGTCCAGTTGGCCATCTGCCGCCAATTCGGCTTGGCGCAAGTGCCCGAACCGCCCGATGTCGCCGATGCCCTGGCGATTGCATTGTGTCATATCTACTTTCGCAAGGTGCCGTTGAGTCCCCCCAAATGATCACGAAAATCTCCGGAAAACTGCTGGCAGTCAGCGACGTCGCCGCGACGCTCGAAGTCGGCGCATTTGAGTACGAAGTGATGATCCCCGAGACCACCCGACGGCGGCTGCAGGCCATGCTCGGCGAGAAAGTCAGCTTGCACACCCTGCATTACTTCGAGGGCAACCCGGCTCAAGGCCGCGTCGTGCCCCGGCTGGTCGGCTTTCTGAACGATGTCGAACGTGAGTTCTTTGAACTATTCTGCTCGGTGGACGGAGTCGGAGTCCGCAAGGCGTTGCGGGCCATGGTTCGGCCCGTCCGGGACGTCGCGGTCTTGATCGAGGAGCAGGATGCCAAGGGACTGTCCGCGCTGCCCGGTATCGGGCCGGCCATCGCCGAACGGATCATCGCCAAGCTGCGGCGGAAAATGCCCAAGTTCGCGCTGCTGGTGGGCCGGGATGAGAAGAGCGGCGAGGTCCAAGTCGAGCGGAGCGTGGTGGATGAGACGTTCCAGATCCTCTGCTCACTGGGCCATTCCGAATCCGATGCCCGTCGCCTGCTGGACGGCGTGCTGGCCAGCAAACAGAAATTCAAAGACGTCGAGGCCCTGCTGCAGGCGGTGTATCAGCAACGGAACGCCGCGCCGTGACGGGCTGGACTCGAGACGCCTCAGGCCTGAAAAATTTATCCGTTGCAGAACGCCCGGCACCTCCTTCCGCGTCAAGACGCCCGGCAGCCGTTTCCCGTGTCGACCGCGCACCGCCATGATCTTCCCCAACTTCTGCCCCAAGACCGTGCGATAAAAAAAGACCAGCGCATTCAGCGCCTGCCGCTGCGTGTCTTTGGCAACCTTCTGATTCACGGCCAAGGGCGTCAGGAATTGCTCGACCTCCAAGGCGCCCATTTCATCCGGAGGCCGCTGTCCGTGAAACAAGATGTACTTCTCGATCCAGGCGAGGTACGTCTTCTCAGTTTCCAGCGCATATTGCCCAACCCGCAAGGCGTTTCGCACGCGATCGCGCAATTTGACGCCCGGCTGACGGCCGTTGAGATACACGGGGTCTTGCCTTTGTTGCGGGCGCGTCGCATCCGTTTCCGCGGAGTCCTCCAGCGCGCCACGCGGCCAATGCCGCTCCAAAACCACCTCGTACAGAAACCGTATCGCCGCCGCCGCATCCACGCGTTTTGCCGCCGCCGGACCGGAAAAACGGCCGTCCGCCAAGAATGCCCGCACTTCGGGCACGCCCATTTCCTGAGGATGCCGTTTGCCGTGAAACACGATATAATCCAGCATCCACGCCAAGTACCGTCGCGCGGCCTCTTCTTCGAATCCGGCCGCCCACAACGCGTCCCACGCTCGTTCCAGCAGCTTCTTTTCCCGCCCCGCTGCCTTCGGGCTCCCCGACAAATCCGCGGATTCCTGTAACGTTGCCATTGCAATTCTCTAGAAAACAGCGATAATTTCCCCGATTATACGAGTTCATGTCTGCGCGGGGGGCAAGTCGCACGTGTCGCCGCCCGAGCCGTGGTGTGGGAAAAACATTGGGCGCTTACCAGCGACAGACCGGAGTCAAACGGCGGCCGCACGGGACGTCCATTGTGCCTCCCACGGAATCCAACCGCTGGCAGTACGTTTGGAAATTTTGAATACTAGTGCGTATTTGTACATATTAATTCTGTAATTGCAGGTACTTTCCAGAAAAAATTCTGCAATTGCACCCCCAAAAACAGAATTTTTTCTGTTTTTGGGGGTGTTACGCGAGATTTTTTTCTACATACAATACTGTTACGTGTTGGGTAGGGGCCCGCTTGAAGGTGCGTGTGAAAGCCAATATCGCGTGGTTTCTGATTGGATTTGTAGTATCCTGGCTCACTTGGTCTGGGGCGGCGTTCATTCGCTATCGCCCCAGGGACTACACCCAAGCCTGGCCCGAGGACCTGAGAGAGTTGCTTCCCCTCGGCGGAATGGATTGGCTGAAAAACGCCCGAGGGTATCGAATTGGCAGTTGCCGCATCTTCACGCCGGCGAATCGCTCCGATTCATCGGTGCAACTGCAGAGCCTGACGATCGATGGCCTTCCTGGCATTGGGGTACAGGACGAGAACGCGGACGGCACGGTCGACCGCCTGCTCGTCGTCGATTCCGCACACCGCCATTTCTCGTTTGCGGCCGGAAACGGAACTGGCGTGTTCGATTCGTACGAGTACACGACGGGAATTGGCCCTGAGTCAAAGACGTTTCGGGATGACGACATGGATGGACAGTTTAACTTCCGTGTTGGTCCAGGACGATCGATGGCCGTGTTCATCGAATCGCAATGGCGCGATGTCGTCGGCAAAGACAATAAACACTTCGTGGAACTGGAAGGCAAGCTGGTTCGAATTGAGTTCTATCCGATCGTACGTATAGTGGATGGCAATTGACGGCAGGCCGACAAGAACCGTGATGTTGGTGCAGCGGTCATGCGGCGACGATGAGAGGATCACACGTAACAATCGGATGCAATCGAGCGGCGGTTGCGTCCAGCGGTGTGGATGGTCTACCCGTCGCCGCCGATTGATCCGGGTCGTTACGCGTCGGACGTTGCCTGGATGACCAACCCCGCGGAGGCGAGCGATTGTCGCAACGGTTCTCGAACCTGCGGATGTTTTGTCGCTCCCGACGTCGGACTCACGGTACCTTTTGATTTGAGGAACTGGAGGACTCAACAAATGATCTCGATCCGGCTTTGGCACCTTGTAGCCGTGTCCATCGTTTCCGGCGTGTTTGGCGGGCTGATCAGCTCGGCGGCTCGGATCTCCTCGATAGGGAACGTGGTAGCAGCAGAGCAGGCCGATGAAGCGCGAACCGCGATGGATAAAGCGGAAGAGAAGACCCAAGACAGGTACGCAGCGATGCTCGAAGAAGCGAAGGAGCGGCATGCGGCGATGCTCGAAGAAGCGAAGAAGTTCATCGAGGTCCGAGCAATTCGCTTCGCGGACCCCAATGGACGGACCAAAGGTATACTGGGCGTGGAGCAAGCAATTGTTGATGGGCGTCCCACTGCTCAACTCATTTTGTTCGACGCCGAGGGCAAGCTTGTCTGGTCCTCCGCCCCTCAGGGAGTGAAAGTGACTTTCGTTTCTCCTGGACCGTAGGGGGGCCAGCGGTGTTTCACGACCGCTCAGGTGGTCCGTTGGCTCTGGTCAATGTAGCGTAATGTGAGGAGAACGCGTAACAAACGATCGGGATAGGGGCCCGGATTGCTCCGGGACCCCTCCCACACCACCTAGCATGCGGGTCCGCACTAGGCGGTTCGGCTCTTTGCAGTAAGCTTCGTCCAGATCCCTAACAGACTGGGCAATCCCCGTTCTTCCAAGAGTGCCGTCGAGAGTGCTTGATGCACCGCTTGACTGGAGGAGAGCACCCAAGGCCCCTTGCTGCTCATACCGTGGGTAAAGGCTTCGTGCTCGGCAACGCCCAGCTTCATCAAAGCAGCGGTCCGCGTGCGGCCCGTCTTCCACTGCTTCCAGATGCACATCCGGATGCGGCGACGAACCCACTTGTCCAGGTCGCTGAAGAAGCTCTTGATAGGCACCAGCCGGAAGTACCCCACCCAGCCTTGGAAGTATCGGCGAAGTTCCACACAACGCTGCGTAAACGAAACGCCGCGGTTGCGTCCTGTGATCTCGCGGACGCGAGCTTTGAACTTGTCGAGATTCTTCCTGGCAACGCGGAACTGGCCGCCGTAGCCCTGGAAGACGAAGCCGAGGAACTCGACTCCGTCGGTGCTACAAATACGGCTCTTTTGCTGGTTGACGACCAGCTTGAGTTTTCGCGTCAGGTATCGCTCGATCGAAGCGAAGACACGCTCGGCCGCCTCCCTCGTCTTGGTAAACACGAGGAAGTCGTCCGCGTAACGCACAAAGCGGAGGCCGCGAGATTCCAACTCTTTGTCGAAATCGTCCAGCAGGATGTTCGCCAACAAGGGCGAAAGAGGACCGCCTTGCATCGTGCCTTCGGGCGATGGCTGCAGTTCGGTGTTGACCATGACGCCCGCCCGCAGGTACCGCCCGATCAGCGCCAGCAACCGTTTGTCGCTGACTTTTCGGGACACCCGTGCCATCAACACGTCATGTTGGACGCGGTCGAAGAATTTCGACAGGTCCATGTCGACGCATTGACGATAACCGGCACGGATGTGGGCTTGTACCTGCTTCGCTGCTCCGTGGGCGGAGCGG
>Ga0366819_10129_pt1 | contig 40809 bp, 43 predicted proteins | sample TotcelFGM3001N15_FD_207091 | JGI IMG/M metagenome (GOLD analysis project Ga0366819, IMG submission 207091) | Enriched cells from coal bed in the Powder River Basin, Montana, United States - Total cells FGM rep3 HSBNCT.FGM.300.1.N15 ... | reverse complement strand
GTCCGGGGTGCCCGAGGAGAAAATCCTCCTGGTAACCAACCTGGCGGATGAACTTATTTCTCTGGAGACCCCGGTGGGCGACGAAGGGGACCGGCTGGGCGACTTCATCCGCAATGACAAGGCGGTATCCCCTTACGAGGCCATTCTCGAATCCCAGTTGGGTGAGAAGACCGGCTCCATTTTGACCACCCTCACCGCGCGGGAAGAAAAGATCATGAAGATGCGGTTTGGGATCGGCGAGGAAGTGGAACACACCTTGGAAGAAATCGGCCGGGCCTTCAAAGTTTCCCGGGAACGCATCCGGCAGATTGAGAAAAAGGCCCTCAAGCGCTTAAAGCATCCCACCCGCAAAGCGGCGCTGGAAGATTTTCTGGAATAAGGTCGGGATTGCCCAACGGCTCCGGCCGGAATTCTGGGAGGGACTTAACCATGGCAGGGATGAGCCCTGAAAAACTGGCTGAGGTAAAAGAGCGTTTGCTGGACCGGAAACGGCGCCTCTGGCAGGAGGTCAAGCAACAGCTCAAGAGCAACATCGGCGATGGCTATCAGGAGATGCTGGCCGCGGCCCGGGACGAAGAGGACCAGGCCACCGTCAGTCTCATGGCCGAAACCAATCTCACCCTCTTGGGACCGAAACGGCAGGAACTGGAGGCCATCGAGGAGGCCATGAACCGTATAGAGAGCGGCAGCTACGGGTACTGTGAAGTCTGCGGGCAACCCATCGAACCGCGCCGGCTCGAAATCATGCCGGAGGCGCCTCTCTGCCGCAATTGCATGTCTCATCGGGAAAAGCTGGCCAAGGCCACGGGCCGCTGATTATTTGAGTTTTTTTCGTTAACGAAGGGCGGGGGGATTATCCTCCCGCCCTTTTTTTGGGGGCAGCCCCCGGATCCCCGGAGTTTATTGCATTGGGGACCTCTGCCGGGGCTGAAAAGAGGGCAGTTCCTTATGGGCCTGTGGCCCACCTGTAAATTATGAAAAGTAGAGATCTGAATTATGGCGGGCTACATTGCTTTGCTAACCACTGACCACTGGCAACTTTTCAAGCCAGGTGCGCCTGAATTTGCCGTTCTTTAAGTGGCTTACCTGTAACCAGTGGATATTTATTGACAAAAAATATAAAAGCCCTATTTTAACGCCATGAGGCGGCAGCCTGCCGGGGTTATTCTTTCCGGCCCATTTCACTTTGAGGGCGATGGCGGCAGGAGATTATCCCTTGCCCGGCAAGGGACTTCGATCTGCGCCAGGGGAGTTTAGCATGCCATACGAGCCCAAATCGCTGGACCTCACCGGGGTGGAGATTCCGGCGGATTTAACCAATCTGGTGGAGCAGTTGTCCGCAATTACCCATGACAATTGGTTGAAACAGCGTCTGGCCGACGGGTGGCGCCACGGCAAGTCCCGGAATGATTTGCTCAAGGAGCACCCCTGTATAGTTCCCTACGACGAGCTGCCGGAAACGGAGAAGGAATACGACCGGAAAATCTCCCTGGGAGTCATCCAGGCCATGCTGGCCCTGGGATACCGCATCGAATCGCCCTCAAGTCCGGCGCTGGCCGGGCCGGCCTGCGCCTTGCTGGCCTGTGGGGATGCGGCCGCAGTTGAGCAGCTCGGCGCTGATCTGCACCACCTTGACCTGGCAAAATCCCTTGAACTTTGGCAAACCATAAAGTCGACCTCCGGGTCCTTCCCCCCCAAAATATATCAGGACTTGGCCCAGCATGTCATGCGGCTGGGGGAGCCTCTGCTGGCCTATGACATCGTGGCTGAGGGACTCAAACTCTGGCCCGCGGAGACCCGGTTGCGGCAGTTGATGGCCCTGGCGCTGCTGCGTTCCGGGGCGGTGCAACAGGCCTTGGAACTCCTCCAAAAGCTGGTGGATGAGGAAAACCGCGACGAGGAGACCCTGGGCCTCCTGGCTCGGGCCCATAAAGATTGCGCCAACCGGGCCACCGACCCCGAGGATGCGGCCAGGCAGTGGAAGCTGGCCTACGAACTCTACGCCTCGGCTTACGACCGGACCAGGGGTTATTGGTCCGGCATCAACGCCGCCACCATTGCCCGGTACTTGAATGATAAGGAGCAGGCCCTGGTCCTGGCCAATCGAGTTACGGAGCAATGCCTCGAGGAATTGGCCCGGGGAACCGGAGATCCGGGAGAGTTGTATTGGCTCCAGGCCACCTTGGGCGAGGCCGCCTTGATCCGGGGCGAGTTAAGCGACGCCATCAAGTGGTATACTGAGGCCGGCCGGGGAGCCGGCGGCAGATATGGCGATCTGGCCTCGACCCGGCGCAACGCCCGGCTGTTGTTTGAAGTGATGGACCTGGACCCGGATCAGAGACAGCAGATTGAATCCTGCTTCCCGATTCCCCGGGTGGTGGTCTTTGCCGGCCATATGGTCGATCAGCCCGGGCGGCTCACGCCTCGTTTTCCCAACGATCTGGCCCCCAAGATATATGAGCAGATCGCCGACACCCTGGAGCGGCTGGATGCCCGGATCGGGACAGCTTCGGCCGCCTGCGGTTCCGACATTCTATTCCTGGAAGCCATGCTGAAACGGGGCGGCGAGATCAACATCATCCTGCCGTTCATCAAGGAGGAGTTTATCAAGACCAGCGTCGACCTGGTTCCGGGGAGCGATTGGGGTCCCCGGTTCGAGGCGGTGCTGGAGCAGGCCGCCCAGGTTATCCTGGCCAGCGAGAATCGGGCCTCAGGGAATGCCATGGTCTATGAATATGCTAATCTGCTTCTGGACGGCCTGGCGATCTTGCGGGCCAAAATGCTGGACACCGAATTAATTCCCCTGGCCGTATGGGATGGCGGGGCGGGGGATGGCCCCGGGGGCACCAGCAGCCTGATTCAACACTGGCGTTCCCACGGTCTGGAACCTGAAATTATCGATATTACCCGGCTGCTGGCCGAGACCCGGCCCCAGGGGCCCGGGGCCGGGGCGGCCCCGGCAGCCGCTCACCCGGCAAGCTCCGAAGCAGCCCTGGGCCGGGGCTTTACCGAGGAAATCCGGGCCATGCTGTTTGCCGATGTGGTGGGGTCCAGTAAGATTATGGAGGAACAGGTCCCGAACTTCGTGGAACATTTCATGGGGGCCATCAACAACTTGGTGGCCGAATCCGCCGCCAAGCCCTTGATGAAAAATACCTGGGGTGATGCCCTGTACAGCGTCTTCGCCTCGGTGCAGGACGGCGGCAATTTCGCCCTCCAGCTGCGCGATCTGGTGTGCGGCACCGACTGGCAGGCGAAGGGGTTGCCCAAGGAGCTCAATCTGCGCATCTCCCTGCACGCCGGTCCGGTTTACTGTTACAAAGAGCCGGTCTTCAAGGAGTTGGAATACGCCGGTTCCCACATTGTGCGGGCGGCTCGCATTGAACCCATCACCCCGCCGGGACAGGTGTACGCCAGCCAGCAATTTGCGGCCCTGGCCTCCACCCAGCGGGTGCAAGGCTTCACCTGTGAGTACGTGGGACGGATCCCGCTGCCGAAACATGCCGGCATCATTCCCCTGTACCTGGTTCGCCGCGCCAACCCATGAGGCCAAGCAAACGAGGCTACCGGGCAAAACTCAGGAATTGCCGATCCATAATCTATTCTTTTGCCAAAATTAAGCCGATAAAAGAGGTATCATCCATCCTTCCGAATGAGGAGAAGTTTTGATGGCACACGATGTCTTCGTTAGTTATTCCGTCAAGGACAAGACCACGGCGGATGCCATCTGCGCCACCCTGGAGGCTAACGGCATTCGCGTCTGGATTGCCCCCCGGGATGTCATGCCCGGAAGTGATTGGGGAGAATCCATAATTGAGGCCATTGAACAAAGCAAGGTGATGATTTTGGTTTTTTCGGCCAATTCCAATGCCTCGCCGCAAATTAAGCGCGAGATTGAGCGGTCGGTTAACAAAGGCGTTACGGTTGTGCCCTTCCGCATCGATGACATCCTGCCGTCCAAGACCTTGGAGTACTTTATCAGCACCCAGCATTGGCTGGATGCCTTCACACCTCCCCTGGAGAAACATCTGGACAGTCTGGTGGCTATTCTCCGGTCGATCATCACCAAACAGGGGGGTGGAGGCGCCGCACCCCGGTTGAAGCCTCCCCCGCCGGAAGAAGACGAAGCCCCGGCGCATCCGGCCCCGCCGGTGGCCCCGTCCGCGCCACCCGATAAAACCATCACCTTAAAGGTTCCCACCCGGAAAATCCTCGTGATTCTGCTCGGCCTTCTGGTTGGGGCGGCATTGGCCGGGGGCGCGGTCTGGTGGTTGGTTTATAAGGGGCCGGCCACCCAGACGGCTGCAGAGAAAAACCTTGCGCTGCCGGCAGGAATTTCTGCCGAAGACGCTGCCAGGGAATACTACCAGAAAGGCAAGAATGCCCAGGATGTTAATGAAAAAATCACCCTGTTGACCAAGGCCATCGAGTTGAACCCTAAACCGGGCTATTACTACATACAGCGGGGCCGGGCTTATTTAAATAAACAAGATTATCAAAGGGCTCTGGTCGATCTGGATAAGGCCGTCGAGGCCATCCCCAACTCCTTCGCGGCTTATAACCTCCGGGGGCTTGCCTATACGGGGTTGGACAGGCAGGCTCAAGCCATGACCGAATTCAACAAAGCGATCTCTTTAAACCCCGCTTATGCCGAGGCCTATAGCAATCGAGGTTTTGTCTTCTATGAGAATAAAGAATATGATAAGGCGCTCCAGGATTACGACAGGGCAATTGCGTTAGACCCTAAATTGGCCAATGCCTATAACTATCGCGGGTTCTTATATGCGGCTCAAGGCAAGTTGGAGCAGGCATTACAGGATTATAACCAGGCGATCTCGCTTGACCCGAAGCTGCGGGATGCATTCATTAACCGGGGTTATCTCTATTTGCGCCAAAAGAACTATGATGCGGCCCTCATTGATTTCAACGCCGCCCTGCCTCTGGATTGGCGGCATGCCGTCACTTATAACGCCCGGGGAGAGGTATTCGCCGCCAAAGGAGATTTTGAGTGGGCCCGCAATGACTTTAACCAGGCGATTTCGCTGAACCCCAACTATGGCAAAGCCTATACGAATCGCGGCAGGGTTTACATGGAAACCGGAGAGGACGAAAAAGCGCTCAATGACTTTACCAAAGCAATATTTTTAAATGATGATCTTGCCGAAACCTACGAACTGCGCGGCAAGTTATATAAGAAACGAGGCGATGACGAGCGGTCGCGCCACGATTTTGATAAGGCCAAAGCTTTCAAATAGCCACGGCCTCATGGGTGCTTAATAGAGCCGGCTCACCAGCTTGCCATAGCGGTAGAGGGAGATGTAACTGTCCTGGGAGACGCAGACGCCCAGAACGTCCGGGGCATAAGCCGAGAATTCCCGGGTGACCTGGTGGCGCATGCCGCTGCCCAGGTCGTCCTGGTCCGGAAGCAGGCAGATGTTGGCAGGTTTGAGACGAGCCCGGAACTGGCAGACCTCCAGCCGGTTGTTCAAGATCACCGCGCCGTCGGACTTGGCCAGGCCGGTGAAATGTTGAAGCCACGGTTCGGCCAGGGGTACCGGTTCGGCCAGTTTTACCTGGTTTTCAATGGGGGTTTGGGGGTCATTTAACCGGCTCTGGCTCACTCCCAGGAGAAAGATAGCGCCATGGCCGCTGCGCCGCACCACCTCCAGCAGCGCCTTGAGGCGGGCCAGGACCCCGGCCCCTTCGAGGGGGCAACCGGAACAGACTTCTTTTAATTGGCGCTCCAACTCCTGCCAGAAGATGTCCTGGAACAGAGGGATATGGAGGTGACCCTGGCGGTATTCCAGGAGGGAGAGGCGGATGCGGGGGTTTTTGCGCCCTTTCAAGGCTACCCAGAAGCTGACCCGGCCCCGGTGGGAGATCGTGGCCAGGGGCAGGGCGGCCCGCCAGGCGGCGGCGGTGGTGAGCTGCCGCTGGGCGCCCTGGACGAGTTTGAGCAGGCCGACGATCTGGCCGCTATGCATGGCCAGAAAGGTGGAGCGGCCGTCGGCATTGAGGAGGAACTGCCGGAGGGCCTGCAGTCCCTGGTCCAGGGAAGTATAGTTGGCTTCGTGAAACCAGAGCAGTGAAGGCCAGCGCCGCCGGTAGTACGAACGCGGGCGGTTCTGGTTCAAGATGGCAAACCCGGTGAACAGGCGCTGCCCTTCCACAGAATAATAGAGGAGACGCTTGAACAGGCGCCAGGCCCGGATGATGGCCTCTTCCCGGCCCCTATCGAGCAGGCCGCAGCGGCGCAAATCGGCGGCGGTGTAGAGCATGGAGCCGATATAGGGGTTGTCCTGGGCATCCAGCTTGATGGTGGCGCAGGGCGCCAGGGTCAGACTCTGGAGATAGTCGGCCACCACATGTTCTTCCAGGGAATAGGCGGTAAAGGGGTACACGCCTTCCTGTTCCCGGGCGGCCAGAGACAGATGCTGGATCACCAGCCGCCCGAAGAGCATGCTGAGAAACCGGCAGTGAAAGGGGGAGAGCAGGAAGGCGGTTTGGGTGGTGCGCAGCCGGAAATAAAACTGGAAATCCGCCAGTTCCAGCCGGATGACGTGATAGATGACGTGCTCGTTTTCGATCAGGTTCGGATAAATGACCCCCCGGACTTCCATGAGGTGCCGCCGCAGATAGGTAGTGAAGCAGGGGAAGAGCTCCCGCCCGCCGGAATGCTCCAGAGCCTCCAGGTCCGGATGGTCCAGCCATTCTATGGAGCAGGTGGTGATGTCATTCACCAGCCGCAAGACCTCGGGAATGTTAATCAAAAAGTTGAGGCGGGAGGCGAGGAAGTCCCGGGTATGGGCGGGGGTTCTGGTCATGGGGCGCCATTTTCCTTATGGGAAGCATTTTCGGGGTTCGCGGTCCATAACTCAGTTAAATAATATCATAATTTTCCCGAAGCGCCAGTGGTCAGTTCAGGGATAGTATCCAGGATTTGAGCTGAGAATCATCAAACCCAGATCAGATTAGACCTGACACTTGAGACTAAAACTTTACGTGTTGGCATGGTCTTAGATAGAGCTAAGATATCCATATCAACACACCTTAATGGATTTTATAAGGGGCGATAGATAGCAGCTATCAGCTATTTTATCACCACAAGATTCTGCACTATGATTTATAATTTAAAATTAATCCAATCACAGGAGTGATCCGTTAACTCCCCATCCGCCTCTACCTGATTTTATCTAAAAATCATTCGGAAAAAATATTACGTTACCATTAAACTGGGGCATCTCAGGGGTTCTGGGGGTTGTTTTGAATCGCCGGTTCTGCTGTTTTGAGGGTGTGGTATGCTCAAAATTGTGCTATCATCGCCTTCGATAGGTGGAGATCGGTCATGGAATTAGGTTGCAATTTATATAATATGATTGGTGTTATATTATTTATTGGTTTATTCTATGGTATGTATAATAAAAGTCGCATTTGTGCAATAATACTTCTTATTTTTTCTATCATTCATAATATTTATTTTTTCATAACAGGCATAAACCCATTACGCATAATTATAGATCTAATAATTACTTTCTTCTTTGCCTATTGTGTTTATGGTACTTTTGTTTATCACAAAATTATTATTATTAAATTAAATAAATGACCTTAATAATAAGAACTATCAACCTCGTGAAGAAGATGCACATATAGGATACTTCTGACCCGGCACCGCTTGTAGCAGTCCAGAAAGACACTTTTCATCCTGTCCCCTTTTAGCATCTGTGCTTATGCTTGAACAGGTGGATGTTCGTGGGGGTCAGAAGAGGTGCGAGGCCAGAATGGCCTGGAAGATACTTGCCGTGGGCCTTGCGATAGGAGTCGTCAGGTTGAACGGTGCTATCTAATTGATCCATCACTTCCGGCCGCACCAGGATCGCCCCCAACACCTTCTGCTCTGCTAGAGGCTGGTGATAGGTTGGTAGGTTGGCGGGCTTAGTTACCGAACACCTTACCAACGATGTCCTTGGCCAGGCGACCCATTAACAAAGTGAGGCTGAGTCCCAGCGATAAATATAACAGACCGGGACACATCTTGAGGGCTATTATAATAGTGGCCGAGCCAGCGAACAGGGTTAACCCCCCCAAGATAATCGCGGAAAATACTATTGTGGCTTGTTTAAACATAACTCCTCCTTATAGCGTTGCCCCGTATTGCTCTCCTAACCATCCACAGAATCACAATCATCATTATATCCCTAAGACAAGGCCGCACCCATTAGCAAGTGTAGGACCATTGCCATTATTCCAAGGGGTTGCATATTCCACATCGCCTGCCTTCCCCCTCCCCCTATTATCGGGATATTACAAGATCGCATAAACATTTGGCCTCATATAACCTTGCGGGTAAATCCGGGAATCCCTTATATTTGGCCTCGGATTCTCTCATATTTACCCGAGATTATGCAGCAGCCTTGGCAACCGCAATCCAAAAAATTTTTAAGACCTCTTGCCCTGGAAAAATCCCCCAAAGTTTCTGTTCTTGAAGCCGAATCCTCTCAGCGATGCCATGATAGCGCAAGTTTCTTTGATAAAATGCCTTTTCCTTGAATTTTTGGCATACCTTACCCTCAGAACCCAGAAACCTCAATACCGAGGAGCTGAAGTGCCCCAGGGGGAAAGCGGAGGCGACATGAACGGGCTCTGGCAAAAGTGAATATCTTGCCAAAACCGAAGTTTTCCAAGAACTTCAAAAAATTATCGATATGATATAGATAGCGGAATTGAGTTTATGTGAGGGGATTTCCCAAATCCTTTTTTGGCCGATGATATTATGCCTTGATGAAGAGGTTGTCGGGGAAAATCTTGACAATTGCAGTTCAGGCCTGCGGCCGGAGTTGCCGGCAGAAGGCGGCCAGGTCCCGGCACTGGTCCCGGACCGAGGCCGCCAGGGCGGGCCAATCCAGGGTGGTAAACCGGCGGTCAGTGAGAAGCCAGCGGCCGCCCACCATGACATGCTGCACGTCGGCGGCCCGGGCCGCATAGACCAGATGGGAGTAGGGGTCGTAGAGGGGAGTGAGGTGGGGCTGATTCACGGCCACCACGATCAGGTCGGCGGCTTTTCCCGGGGTCAGGGTTCCGGTGGTCGCGCCCAGCCCCAATACCCGGGCGCCCTCCCGGGTGGCCATCGCCACCACCCGGGCGGCGGGCATGAGGGTCGGGTCGCGGCCCCAGACCTTGTGGAGCCGGGCCGCCAGGCTCATTTCGCCCCACAGGTCCAGGTTATTGTTGGACCCGGCCCCGTCCGTCCCCAGCCCCACCGTCACCCCGAGCCGGAGCAGGGCGGGGATGGGGGCCACCCCGGCGGCCAGCTTCAGATTGCTTTCGGGACAGTGGCTGACTTTTACGCCGCGGCGGGCCAGGAGTTCCTGGTCGCCGGGGGACAGCCACACCCCATGGACCGCCACGGTCAACTCATCCAGCACCCCCAGGTGGTCGAGGTAGACGCCCGGGGACCGGCCGGTGCGGCCCTTGAGGCCGGCCGCTTCCTCCCGGGTTTCCGCCAGGTGGAGAAAAAACGGCGCCCCCCGGCTCCGGGTCAGGTCCTTGGCCCTTTGCAGGGTTTCGGGGCCACAGGTGTAAGGGGAGTGGCAGAAGACCGCGGAAGTGAGCCGGTCCGGGTAATCCGCCCCGGTGTCCAGAAATTCCGCCGCTACCGCCAGGTTGCGGGCGGGGTCCGGAACCCCGGGGGCCGGGAAGTCCACCACCCCCTGGGCCACCACGGCCCTGAGGCCGGCGTTGCTGAGGCCCAGGCGCACCGCGGCTTCAAAAAAGTAGCCGTCGGCCACGGTAGTGATACCCCCCCGGATCATCTCCGCCGCCGCCAGAAGGGTTCCCCGGTAGACCTTATCGGAATCGAGCCAGGCGCCTTCGGCGGGGAAGATGAACTTTGTGAGCCATTGCTTTAGGGGGAGATCGTCGGCCAGGCCCCGGAACCAGACCATGGGGGCGTGGCAATGCGTATTGACCAGGCCGGGGAGAAGCAGACCCCCCTGGGCGTCCAGGCGCTCCCGGGCGGCGGGGAGGTTTTGTAGAGCATCGGCCTGACCCACTGCGGCGATTTTGCCTCCGGCAACCGCCACATAACCGTGATCCAGAGGCCGGGCGCCGGGCGCCATGGTCAGGACCAGGGCATTATGGATGAGGCAGTCGTAGGCCGGTGATGCCATCGTATGCCCTGTTCTGATAAGTTCAAGGTTCAAGGTTCAAAGTTCAAGGTTGGGGTAGGCTCATCTTGAACTTTTCATAATTTACGGGTGAGCCAACTGCCCATGGGCAACTGTTCTGAAAAATAATTGGTGGCACCGGTATCTTACCGATGCGAGTGCACAGGTTGAAAACCTGTGCCACCAAAGTTTAAAGTAGGGTGCGTCCCACGCACCATAATCTAATCCGCGGCCGGTTCCTGCCATGGGCGGACGAGTTCTTCCCACCGGCCCTGAGCCTTGAGGAGGAGGTCGCAGACCTCCCGGACCGCGCCTTGGCCCCCGGGCAGGGTTGTGACCCAGTGGGCCGCGGCCCTGACCTCGGGGACCGCATCCGCCACCGCCACCCCCAGGCCCACCCGGTGGAACAGGGGCAGGTCCACCAATTCGTCGCCCACCGCCGCCACCTGGGGCGGGGTGAGGTTCAGGGCCGCCAGGAGTTCCTCCAGGATGGCCGCCTTATCCCGGACACCTTCATAGAAGCGGGTGACCCCCAGCTCCCGGGCTCGGTGAAAGGCGGCGTCGGAACGGCGCCCCGACACCAGGGCCACCTCGATGCCGCCCCGCTGGGCCATCTTGATGCCGTGGCCGTCCCGGACGTGAAAGACCTTGAGGGTTTCCCCTTTGGCGTCGAAATAGAGCCTGCCGTCGGTGAGGACGCCGTCCACATCCAGGATCAGCAGCCGGATGCCGCGGGCCCGGCCTAAGACCTCTTCCGGGTATGGTAGTAAGGGCAAAATGCAATCCTTAAAGATACCGGGGAATCTTTCCCGTATCCAGGTTGGTTGAAATCACCGGGTTTCGCCCCGCGGTCTCAGAGGAGGAGAACGGCAAGGCGGTTACGGAAATCTAGATACCACAGAGATGGCAACTAATTCAAGCTTAGGTCTTAATGGAGTAGCCCTGATGGGTTAAGAGCCGTCGGCTTTGCCGGGCAGTGCGGGATGTTCAAAGAACGGCGCCCCTGCTCGCGTCAAACGTGCCGGAAAGCTGCATTTTGAGACTTTGGCCAAAGAAGTTGGAGGAGAGTTCCGGGACAACATTTCATTGATTGTATCAAGAATCTCCGAGAAATTCTTGTCGGAACAACAATTCACCTTCGTGGAACAAATGGATTTACCTTGGGTAGAATGCCGGGCCAGAGGTAACCTACCAGAAAGCAGATGGCGGGGGGGTAAACCGCACCAGCGCTTTGAAATCGCATCAAACCCGGTCGAATGGTCTGATCATTCTCTGAATGATTTGGACGGGAAAACTTTATGGTTGACTTGCTGGTTTCTCGCTTCGGCAAGAATCCCGGCCAAGAAATTTTTTTGCCCAGGACGAAGCAATTATGGTTTGGCCCTTCATAAAAAGAAAGTAAGAATTAATATTTTAACAAAAACTCCTTGACAAAGCAAAGTGATTATTAAATATTAACCCATCTACTGTAATGAAATCTGATAAACGAGAAAAACAGGGAGGATCCACATGGCCAGCGAAGTGTTAAAGTTGACCGCACAAATTGTAATGTCCCATGCCTCGATGAGCGAACTCACCCCCGATGAATTGGTTGATGAAATTAAGGAGATTTACAATGTTTTATCTGCTCTGGAGGGCGGGGCAGTTCTGGAGGAAATGGCCGCGGAAAAGAGCGGCGAGGCGGGAGTGGTAAAAAAACCGTCAGTGCCATTGAAAGACATCGTCAAGGCAAAATACGTGGTCTGCCTGGAATGCGGCAAAAAAATGAAGACCTTAAAGACTCATCTGCGTAAGGCTCACAACTTAATGCCGAAGGAATATTTTCAGAGATTTGGTCTGGATCCGAAGAAATTCCCGCTGGTGTGCAAAGAGTATTCCGAACAGCGCAGCAAATTGGCCAAGGAAAGAGGCCTGGGGGCCCAGGGCGGGAGGCGTAAGGCCACTGCTTAGTCAATCTGAGCGTTAATGTTGCTTAAAAAGCGGCCCCAGACGGAATGAATTACCAATGAGGGGCGTATTTCTTTACTCTCCACGAGATGATCTCGTAGGGTTATGTTTCAGACGGTAAGCTCAGGGAAGAGATTCGCCCCCCTGCGGGAGCGGCGGGGGAACGCCGCTGAACGGATTTTTTGAGGAAGGCGCAGTTTGGTAACCCCAGCCAGCAACTACCGGGAACGCTCGCTGCGAATCCATGGGCTGATTTGCGCCAAGTGCAGGCGGGAATTCACCCATCGCAACCGACAGCTTTTAACGGTGCACCACAAGGACGGCAATCCCAGGAATAACCCCGCGGACGGCTCCAACTGGGAAAATCTCTGTGTCTACTGTCACGAGGACGAGCACAACCGGAATCGTCTCGGCAACTATCTCAGCGAGGAATGAGGCAATATCAGGTTACCTATTCCTCGTCTACGGGTTTCTCACTCTTGCGGATAACCCCGGCGCCAAATCTCGACTTGCCGGCATTGGGCGGCGCCGCCTCGGGCACCGCTCTCCGCATCTGCCTCATCCGCGGTTGGCTTTGGGTTTCTTTCTGCTCCTGCTGCTCTTTCAGGCGCTGTTGTTCCAGCCTTTCGGCCTCCCCGGGCTGGGTCGTATTCTGAGCCAAAAGGAGCGGTTGACTATCCCGGGATGCGGGGCCGGCTGACGGGTTGGCGTGAGCCGGGACCCCGGACAGCAAAAGGGCCGCCGCCCCCAAACCGAGTGCGCCCCGGGAGCAAATCTTCATGAGCCGTTGCATAAGTGCCTCCCTGTTGCAGGCCTGCCTTAACCGGAACCTGTCGCTGACCGCCCGGCCGGCTGAGAACGACGCCGGCCCTCAGGGGGTCTTCCGGTCTTGGCAAACCGGTTAGGTATTTTCCTCTATTAGACCGAGCACCTCAAAGACCTCGATACGTTCTTGCCGGCCTTTGACCGCCCGGGTGTCTTGGCCGCCGGTGGTCACTCCGGGAGCCGCCTCAATGGTACTCCGGCTGGCGACGATAGTCCAGCCCAACTCTTTGGTTAAACCCTCCAGGCGCGAAGCGGTATTGACCGTATCGCCGATGGCGGTGAATTCCAGGCGCTTGGGTGAGCCGATGTTGCCGACAATGGCTTCTCCGGTATGAACCCCGATGCCGATGGCAAAATCGGGGAGGTCCTGATCGCCGAAGCGTTGCTGCATCCAGGCGCGGAACTCCCGGGCTTTTTCCGCCAAGCCTAGGGCGGCGCTCAGGGCGCGACGGGCGTGGTCCGGATACAGCACCGGGGAGCCGAACACCGCCATCACGGCATCCCCGATAAATTTGTCCACCGTCCCGCCTTGGGCCAAAATCGGCTCACAGGCCTGGGCCAGATAGGTATTGAGCATTTCCACCACCGCTTTGGGACCCAGGCGCTCAGAGATGGTGGTGAAGTTGCGGATGTCGGAAAAGAGCACGGTTACCTGAAAGCTGTCGCCCCCCAGGTCCGGCAGCTTCCCCGTGGCCAGGAGTTTTTCCACCACCTCGTCGGCGACGTAGCGGCCAAAAATATTCCGGATACGGGCGCGTTCCCGCTCCTCCCCGGTGAGTCTGAGGCCCAGTATGCCCATGTAACTCAGCATGACCGCCAACTGCACGCCGGCGGTGGGGAGGAGCCAGTAACGGCGGAACAGGATGTAAGCCAAGGCCGCGGCCAGCAGGCACATGAGCAAGCTGACGGCCAGGCCCTGCCAGGAAGACAAGCGGTAGAATAGCAAACCGCCAATAAGGAGTGTCACGGCCAGATAAAGGGCGCTGAAATAACCGGGCACCGGGCGGGGCCATCTCCCGGTGAGCAGGGTTTCCACAATGTTGGCGTGCACTTCGGCGCCGCTCATGTCGCGGCCCGGCCATTGCCACAGGCTCAGGGAATACGGCGTGGCGTGGATGTCCTGGAGCGCCGCCGGTTCATAGGCGATGATGATGACCTTGTCCTTCAGTTTACGAATCTCGGGATCGGTTTCGGCCTCAGGGCGGAGAAAGCGCCCGAAGGAAAGGCGGGGAAAGGCGCCCGGAGGCCCCGCGTAACCGATGAGGGGAAAAGCGGCCGGATTTATGGCGCTGGGGTCATCGGCCGACCAGTCTTTGAGAGCCGGATCTTGTTTCAGGCGTTCGATTTCCCCGGCCGGGTCCTGCCCGGCGGCCCGGGTGGCCAGCTGCTTGGCCAAGGTGAGGGTTACCTGGCCATAGCCATCGGCCACCGCGGGCATATAGCGGCGAATCGCCCCGTCGGCATCGGTGTAAAAATTCACCAGGCCCACGTCCAGGGCTCCCCGGGGCAGGGCGGTAAAGTAGTTTGAGATAGGCAGGTTGACCTTGACTTTCTGTTGTCCGTCAACTATCAGGTTGGCCGCCATGACCACCTGGCCGGAAGCCAGCTGGGCCTTAAACGCGGCGTCATAGTTCAGACTCGGGTGGTGGGGCGGCAGATTGAGCCTTTTCAGCCAGTCCTCGATACTCACGTAATAGAGATAATCCAGGCCCATGATTTTGGCCCCGGCCCCCCGGAGGACCCCGATAACCCGGGCGAAGTGGGGGGTCCAGCACACCAGCGGCTCCTCCGGGTGCTCGGCCAGGGTCGGTTCATCCAAAGTTACGATGGCCACGTGCTCAGGCTTATAGCGGACCCCGGCCAACCGGTGCCAGAGGTCGGAGTAAACACTTTCCGGCGACTCCAGCCAGCCGGTCCAGGTCATGGATTGCACGGCGGCGCCCACCAGGACCAGCAGGATGAACAGGTGCAGCCACGAAGTTTTCCGGCGGTAATTTTTCACAGGTTCAAGGGATTATATCGGTTGGAGATGACCGCTTCATTAATGGTTGCCGCCGGGTTACCGGCCTTTCCAGCCTCAGGACTTTCCCGGGCGCTTGAAATCTATTGAATGCTCCATTTTATCATGCCCCGGGCTGCGGAAGAATATTTTCCTCTTCATGAAGTATGGACCCTTGCCCGCTGCCCCTCATGGACGGGCCCCAGCCAACCACGACCTCCGAGGCATAACTCGCCGGATTTCCCTCCTGGAGACGGCCTCCAGCAAAATTTCATTTTTGGATATTTGATACCGATTAGGGATTAATCCTGGATAATGGGGCAAAAATTGGTGTCACGCTCCCGGGCGGCAGGTGCGGGCGCCCTTGGTTTCCCCTAAAGTTTCCCGCCACCTGCCATCGTATCGGTTGCCGGGCGGACCATTTTGCCCGTCATCTTAACGGATTCTCCGGGGGCCAGTCTAATTTTAACAACAACTTGTGCTGGCCGCAGCCGGCTTAAAAATCTCATCAAACTTTGCCGTGGGAGGAAGCACTTCATGTTCAAGTCGTTCCGTACCTTTGGTATCATGCTGGCTTTATTGGTGACCGGTTTGTTAACCACGGCCTTGGTCCCCGGTGAAAAATCCGCCGGGCACGGTAAGCCGGACGCGGCGGATAAGACTTTGGCGCCGTACTTCGTGGTCTTGAGCGACGATCCGAAGGTGGACGCCTTGCCGCTCAAAAGCACCCGGGCCGACGTCAAGATTGCCGGCGTGGTGGCCGAAGTCAAGATCACCCAGGTGTATCGCAATACCGGTCAAAAGACCCTGGAGGCCATCTATGTTTTTCCGGGGTCGACCCGGGCGGCGGTCCATGCCATGCGCATGACCATCGGCGAACGGGTGGTGGAAGCCAAGATCATGGAGCGGGAAAAGGCCCGGGAAACCTATAATGCGGCCAAGAAGGAGGGTAAGACCGCCTCACTGTTGGAGCAGCAGCGGCCCAACGTCTTCCAGATGAACCTGGCCAATATTCTGCCCAATGATGAGATCAAGGTGGAGCTCAAGTATATGGAACTTTTGATCCCGGAAGACCATATCTATGAGTTCGTCTACCCCACGGTGGTGGGTCCCCGGTACACCACCAAGACGGCGGCAGGGGCGGTGGATACGGACAAATGGGTTCAGAACCCTTACCTGCACGAGGGCCAGGCCCCGCCTTATACCTTTGGCCTGAACGTGGAACTCACCAGCGGGGTTCCCATCGCCAGCGTCACCAGCTCCAGCCATGAAGTGGAGGTCAAATACTCCGGCAAGACTGCGGCTCAAATCAGCCTCAAGGACGAGAAGACCGGCGGCAACAAGGACTTTGTGCTGCGCTACGCCCTGGCCGGCGGCAAGATCGAAACCGGCCTCCTGCTCTACCCCGGGCAGGAAGAAAACTTTTTTATGCTGATGCTGGAGCCGCCGGCCCGGGTCAAACCCGAAGCCGTCCTGCCCAGGGAGTATATTTTCATCGTCGATGTCTCCGGCTCCATGCACGGCTTTCCTCTGGATACCGCCAAGGCCCTGATGAAAAACGTCATCAGCGACCTGAAACCCCAGGATTTTCTCAATGTGCTGCTGTTTGCCAGCGGTTCGGCAACGCTTTCCCCCACTGGTTCTCTACCCGCCAGTGAGGCCAACTTGGAAAAGGCCCTGGCCTTTATCCAGTCCCAGCGCGGCGGTGGCGGGACCAATATCGTCCCGGCCCTGAACACGGCGCTGGCGCTGCCCCGGACCCCGGGGGTTTCCCGGATTATCACGGTGGTCACCGACGGCTACGTGGATGTGGAGCCCCAGGTCTTTCAGCTCATCCGGGACAACCTGGGGGCCGCTAACCTCTTCGCCTTCGGCATCGGCAGCTCGGTCAACCGCCACCTCATTGAGGGCATGGCCCGGGCCGGGATGGGCGAGACCTTCGTGGTGCTCAACAGCGGCGAGGCCGCCAAGCAGGCCGCCAAATTTAGCCAGTACATCGCCAACCCGGTGCTCACGGACATCAAGGTCGCCTATGAGGGGTTCTCGGCCTCGGAGGTCGAACCCCAGGCCCTCCCTGACCTTTTTGCCATGCGGCCCCTCACTTTGTTGGGCAAATATAAGGGCAGCCCCACCGGGGCCATCGTGGTGCGGGGAAAAACCGCCAAGGGTCCCTATGAACAGCGCCTGGAACTGAAGGATGCCAAAGCCGGCCCCGAAAACGCCGCCCTCCGCCTGCTCTGGGCCCGGCAGCGGATCATGAACCTGGTGGATTTCAGCCGGGTTGAACGGGAAAACCAGGAGGTGGTGAAAGAGGTTACCTCCCTGGGGTTGAAATACAGCCTCTTGACCCCCTACACCTCCTTCGTGGCGGTGGATCAGGTCAAACGGGCCGACGGCCAGGTGGTGACGGTGAAACAGCCGCTGCCCCTGCCGGAGGGGGTCTCCGACCTGGCCATCGGGGAATCAAGGGATAAGGCCATGATGCCGTCCATGATGCCGGGGTCCCCCAGGTTGCTGGCCAAGGATGAGAGGGCCGGAATTATGGGTGGGGGGCGTACGCCACAACCCAGTTCCCCGGGCAGCGGGGCAGTCCCGCCGGCGCCTGCGGCGCCTCAGGTGTCGGTGACGGTCAAGGACATCCAGGTCAAAGGGAATCTGACCCCGGACGCGGTCCAAAAGGCCCTGGAAGACGAGTTGGCGAAGCTGACGCAGTGCTGTCAGGACGCCGCCAACGCGGGCTTGAAGCTGCCGGCCGAAATCACCCTGACCTTTACCATCGGTCTGGATGGGAAAAGTACCGGGACTCCGAAGATTACCCTGAGGGCGCCGAGACCAAGCCTGGATAAATGCCTGGCCGCGGCCTTGAAGGGGATCCAATTTCCGAAGCCCCAGGCGGCTCCCGTCCCGGTGACCGTAACCCTGAGTCTCACGGGAAAATAAGGCGCTTACCCCTCAACCCCCAGGCCCCGGGACCGCAAAAAGCCCGGGGCCTGGTCCTATTCAAGTTGGGCAAGTGCAGGCTTAGATTGGGGCATGGTGGGTACCGAGGTGAGGCCACATCCGGGAGAAATTATCAGCTTGGGACTTCGGCCCGGGTGCGGTCGTTGGTGCAGTCGGCGGTGGGTCTGAGGCCGATCTGCGGTAATAAGTTACCGACGAAACGCAGGGGGGACCTGTGGGTGCGCCCTCATGGGAGGATACGCCGGGGCTCCCCTTTGTTCATTGAGCGTTGATCGGCATGATTTATCTTGAAGATCTCAAGATCCCGGTTTTAATCCAGCGCAACAATTTCTGGCGCAGGGTGGAGAAGACCGGTTGCTGATCAAGCTGCTTTATCAATTCCAGCCTTTGCTGGAGTGGCAGGGTAAAATAGAAAGGGCTTTCCATACAAGCCGCCACCAGCGTCTTTCTTGGGTTATTTTCGTTCATGGATCAACCCCCGCCTGGTTAAGAAAATCAGGAAATATGTCGGTTAAGCTGAGATTAATTTATCAAAGTTAAATAATCTATCGGCAAACCTCCTAATTTTCATGAACCAATTTTCTGATTTTGGCAGCGAAAAAACCCTACCTCGCCGTAGTCCGGCTTTGACCCCCGGCCCCCGGCCGCGGCGCCGTTTTACTGGGTATGGCCCCGGCGTTGCCCCAGCCGGTCTTAGGGCAGGGAGCGCACCGGCTTGCCATCCTTTAGCAGGATCAGGGAGGGTTCATCCATGAGGGCCACCCGGGTTTTGCCCTTGGGATCAAACAACCCGAGGGCGGCTTTCCGGTCGTCTTTTAACCCCAGCACCACCCGGGGCGTGCCGTTTTTGCCCAATAGATTGAGACTCCGGTCGCCGTTCTTCTTGCTGACCAGATCCAGGGCGGCCTTGTGGCCTTCCCCGTAGAAGGTAAGATGGGGGTCGCCCTGGTTGGAGAGCCCCAGGCTTATCAGGCGGTGGCCTTGATCATAGAGATTGACGGCCGCCTCGCCGTTCTTTTGCACCTCCAGTCCCAAACGCAGTTTCCCCTCGTAGTAAAAGGCGAGGTTCCGGGCGCCCTGATCGGCTTTAAACTCCATAGCGTTCTGGTGTTGGCCGTCGCCCAGCTCCAGTTCGGCCCCCCCCTGGGGGTTGGCGGCCAGGCTTACCCGGGGCAGGGTCCCGTCCGGGCCGAAGAGGGTCAGCCGGGCGGCGCCGTGGGCATCGGCTCCCAGCCGGCCGCGCACGCGCCCGGCCTGGTCCACCAGTTGAAAGTCCTGGGCCTGGATGAGGGCCGCTGGGGACGGAGTAGAGGTAGGATGCGGCGCCAATCCGCCGCCGATAAAACCAGCCGCGAAGCCGATCACCGCCGAAATCACCGCCGAAATTAAGATGATGCGAGGCTGACGTTCCATGCCCTACCTCCCTTGGAACCCGGGATGGCGGTCCCGCCGCCCCGGGCCGAGAAGCTGCCTTGAAAAGTTGCCAATGTTCAGTGGTTAGCAAAGTCATGTAGGGCGGGCACTGCCCGCCATAATTACTAATACTGCTGGGGGGAGAGGGAAAAGGAAGAACTTGTGGCAAGGGCTCTCCCCCCAAAAATCCTCTCCCCGCCCCTCATCTTTCTAGTCCTCCACCAGGGGAAACCCTGCCTCTTTCCAGGCGGCCACTCCCCCTTTGAGGGCCTTGGTGTTGGGATACCCTTCCTGGATCAGCCTGGCCGCCTGACCGGCAGCGGAGCCTTCCTGGGGTCAGGCGCAGTAAAACACAATCTCCCGGTCCCTGGGCAGGCTGGGCCGGATGGTCTTGAACTCTTCCAACGACATGGCGCCCTCCAGGTGGACTTGCCGGAACCGGGCGTCGCTGTCATAGGCGCAGACCAGGAGCGCTTCTCCTGACCGCAGTTTGGGATAGACCTCCTGGGGATAGACGCGTGGCACTTCGTTCATGAGCTTTCTCCTTGGGGCCGGCATGAAACGAAAGTCATAAGATTAAACCGGTGCTTTATAGGTAATGAAAAAATTTTTTAAGTCAATACCCTTGGATTCGGGTGGGACCGGACCTGGGGCCAATTTTTTCCGGAAACCTGTCTCCCCCGAAAAGAATTCGCTTACCGGGGAAAAATGTGGGGCCGGCCCTTGTTTTTATGGATAGAGTAATTATTACTAAAAAATAAGAATTATCTGAAAATCAATGCAGGCCGCCCAGCGGCAGGGGGCCTCCGGCAAAGAGTCCGGAGGGGATGATTTCAGGGGAGAAAATCCCTTCAACCAAAGAAAGAGGAGATGATGCATGGGAAGCTGTAACTGCGATTGTCAGCAAAAAGCCGAAAAAAAAGAGGCCTCCCAGGACGATAAGAGGATTTATATCTGTGCTCAATGCAATACCTTTACGGCGATCCCAGCCGACAGGCCGGCGCCTGAATGTTGCGGCAGGAAAATGCAGGGGCTGGAGTAGCCCTGCGGCAGAAATCGGACGCTGCCCTTCAGGGTGGCGTCCGCTCTGATGTTGCAAGGTCTATGGGGATAAAGCCTCGCCCGGCCCTGACCCTGGTTCGCAAAACCCATCGCGGCAGAGAGCATTGTGGATGACAGCCGGGATGATTAACTTTAAAAACTGATGGATCAACAACGGAGGAACAGATGTCCAATCCTGAAGAAATGTATCAGTGCCAGATGACCAACTGCGGCTATATCTATGATCCGGCCCACGGCGACAAGAAGGGTAAGATTCCCAAGGGGACCCGGTTCGAGGACCTGCCGGAGGACTGGAAGTGTCCGTGCTGCGGCGCCAGCAAGGCCCAGTTCAAACCCCTGGCCGGCCCGGGTTCAGTGGCCGAGCAGGCGGTCAAGTGCGCCCAGTGACCGGCCCCGGCCGCGGAGACCCGAAAAGTGACCGAGATGTCCAAACTCCCAACTGATCCCCCGGCCCAGGGGCCGGACGGCGCCGCCGGGGATACGGTGTTAATCTTGCGCCCCTATCCGGTCCGGGTGGGGCAGAAGATCACCATCGAAGGCGGCCCCCGGCGGGGCGACTGGGAGATAATCGGGGTGGGCGACCGGAAGCTCAGGCTGCGCTGTCCCATCTCCCACAAGGAGCTTGACTGCGACTGGTTTTGCTACGTGGTCACCGAGGCGGCCGGAATCCCCTGGCCTCACCGGCACTAACGCCGCGCCCCTTCTCGCCCCGCCTGATTCAAGGCGGCGGACCCGGAAAAACCAGCCCGGCGCGCCGGGCTTACCTGACAGGAGGCCAAGGCCATGAAAGCGACCCAGGATAAAACCTTTTGGAAGTGCAGCAAGTGCGGTTACACCGTCACGCAGACCAACCCCCCCGAGCAATGCCCCGAGTGCAAGGAGACTTGCGAATTCAAGAATGTGACCTGCTATACGCCGGAATGCGGCTTCGGCGGCAATATCGACCCGCGCCTGTAACCGGGTCACCGCGAATTGATGGCGCCTCCATCCGGGGCTGATTGCCAGCCGGGTTCGAGGCGCTACGCGGCTAAGAAACTGGAGCGCCCCGGGGAAGGGGGAAGCGCCAGGTACCGCGATTTTCCCCCACACCCATGGGCCGGCCTTGATCATCGGGCCCCGGCCAACCTGCCGGACCGGGGCCATGGTAAGTCTGAGATGCAGCCGCACCCTTTAGAGGAGCGGTTTAACCATTTTTTCAAAGTCCTCTTTACTCCTGGCCCCTAATACTTTGTGGGCGATATTGCCCTGCTTGTCGATGATAAAGGTAAGGGGAACCAGTTCCACGCCGCCGTAGGCCTTGCTCACCGCGTCATTGCCCTCCAGCACCGGATAAGCCAGGTTCAACTGGGTCACGATCTGCTTCAGTTGGTCGGGGGTGGAGGACAGGCCAATTCCCAGGGTCTGGAAGCCCTGCCCCTTGAGTTCCTGGTACATCTGGCTCAGATGGGGCATTTCCTCCCGACACGGACCGCAAAAAAAGGTAAAGAAGTTGACTAACACCACCTTCCCCTTGAACTGGCTCAGGCTGTATTCTTTGCCATCCTGGATGGCTTTCAGGGTAAAGTCCGGGGCGCTGGCGGCCCACCCGGAGGTGGCTGCGGTCATAAGGAAGAGAACCGCCATCAGCAGCCGCCAAAATTTTCCCGGACCCAATATTGACTTCGTCTTCATGAATATCTCCTTAGCCTGGATTGCGTTCTATTTGTCTTCTTAATATATATCCGAAAAATCCCGGCGCCACTGGTGATGCATTTTTTGGCGTCGCGGGCCTTCTTGAGGCTTGATTCGGCCTGGCCGCCGAGGTTCCGGATCTCCCGGTCCTGGTATGCGGAAGAGACCGGGGAGCGCCCCGGGAAAATGACCTGCCAGAAACTTTCTCCAGGTTGACATCCTTCCACCGGAATCTTAATTAATTCCAGATAAGAGCCGATACAGTCCCAAAACGTTAAAAAGGAGATGTACCTTATGCGCAAACACCGTATACTTTTAAGTCTGGTTATGGCTGGGATTTTGCTGTTGGTGGCCGCCGCGGCCCAGGCCGAAGAGGGGCCGATCTACCCAATCGGGGAAATCACCATTGAAGCCAAGCAGTTGGCTGCGGGGGTGGGTTACAGTTGGGGTGACGGCGTCATGAAATTTCAGGGCAAGGAATACCGTTTCACGGTCCAGGGCCTCAACGTGGCGGCAGTGGGTTTTGCCAAGATCCACGCCGTGGGCGACGTCTACAACCTGAAGACTGCGGCCGATTTGGCCGGCAAGTATGTGGCCGTGAGCGCCGGCCTGAGCCTGGCCAAGGGCGTCGCCGGTCTGAGTATGAGAAATGACAAGGGCGTGGTCATCAACCTGAGGTCGGCCCAGCAGGGGGTGCAGTTGAACCTGGGGGTGGACGGCTTCGACATCAAGATGAAATAGCCTCCTCAGCGACCGAGGGCTACCCCTGTCTTTTACGGCCATAGGTTTGACGGCGGGCGATGGGATTCATCGCCCGCCTTTTTTGGCGGTTTCCGGCAATTCTGGATGCAAGAGGCCGTCACGTGAGGATGATTGCGGTTTCCGGCCGATTCACCGCGCAGGCGAGATTATCACCGAGTAAGCGTTCAGCTTTCTGCTTTATTAATTCTAACAACTGGTTATATTATTACAATTCATCAATCGTTATCGATCAGATTTGATAAGTCCTTGTTTTTGCTGACTGCTGAACGCTGAACGCTTACCTCACCGATAAGTTGGACAAGAAAACGCCTTCTCGAAACAGGCATGATTTTGCCCGCACCCATCATGGTCCCACCATTTCGGAGGGGTGGCATGTATAGGAATCTCGTCGCCTGGCTTCGGTCGCTGCGCTTTTTGCAGCTCACCGTGTTTATCCTCTTATTTCTGCTGATCCTGCCATTCATGGGCAATCACCCATACATCAGCCTTTTATTCCAACTCGTATTGTTGAACGCCTTGCTGGTGTCCCTGTCGGCCAGCGACCGCCTCCCCCGCCTGCGCTGGGTTCTGATAGTGCTCTGGATTGCCGGGATGATACTGGTAATCAAGTATCACATGTTTCCAGGAGCAGGCCCGAGCCAACTGGAGTTAGTGCTCGCGGCGTGTTTTTACCTGCTGTTCCTGATAGGCTGTATAGCCGCCACCCTCCACTATGTCTTCGAAAGCCCCCGGATTACCCTGGACACCATCTTCGCGGCAGTGGTGGCCTATTTCCTTATCAGCATTATCTTTGCCACCTTTTACAGCATCCTCTATTCCTTTAATCCCGGCTCGTTCAATCTGGCAATCGCAGATACCCCGAACGAACCTCATCTCCTGATGACCGAAATGATCTATTTCAGTCTTAGTACCATTGTCGGGGTGGGCTTCGGCGACATTCTACCCCTGTTGCCCTTCCCCCGCATGGTGGCAGTGGTGGAGGCGGTGGTGGGCCACTTCTACATGGCGGTGCTCATCGGCTGGCTGGTGGGTATGTTTATTTCTGAGGTGCTGCGGCCCGGTCCCAAGCCGACGGCGCCGGAAAGTCCGGATCCTCCGGGCGACTGAGCGCGAGGGCCATATTGGGGGGAAGTGCTGGGAGATTCGAATGCCGAGTTGCGGTCAAGAATATGCAGACGAAACGTAGGGGCGCGCCGTGTGGGCACCCTCGGTGGGGGGCACGCAGGTCCTCCCCCGACCATGGAAAACCGCCTCACGGGCTTCCGGCATCGCTTTCCGGCGTCTCGGCGCCTGAGGCTATACGGAGATGGGCTCCCTCCTGCTCCAGGAAACCTTCTTTGATCAGGGTGTGAATGAGCCCGGTGGTCCGCTTGGGGCCTTTTCCCACAGCCTTGACCAGTTCCTCCACCGAGAGCGCCGGAAATCTCAGGAGGGCCTTGAGGATCAGCCCCCGGATCTGGCGGTCGGAATCGGCAAAGGGGGCCTGCCGCTGGTGGTGGGCGCTTCTGCGGTTGGGATTGGGGGCGGCGCGCTTCAGCATACTCCCGTAATCCATCAGGGCGTAGTACCAGGGGCGGGGATGCTCCCGGTCCAGGGTCTGGTCCACCAGGGGCAGGATTTCCCGGTCCCTGACCCCGTTTTGGCCCGGAAAGAAGCAGTACAGAAAGACCCGGCGAATGTTGGTCTCGATGAACACCACCGGCTGGTTGAAGGCGAAGGCGGCCAGGGCCCCGGCGGTGGCCGCGCCGATGCCGGGAAAGGTGCGGAGGGTGTCAACCGAGATGGGGAGGCGGCCGTCAAAATCCGCCGCCAATCGCTGGGCGATGCGTTGCAGGGCCAGGGCCCGGCGGTTGTACCCCAGTCCCTGCCAGGCGGCTATGATGTCCCGCAGGGGAGCCCGGGCCAGGGACCAGACGTCGGGGAAGGCCTGGATAAAGGGTTCATATTTGAGGGCGACGCGTTCCACCTGGGTCTGCTGCAGCATGATTTCGGAAACGAGGATGTGATAGGGGTCGGTGGTGGCGCGCCATGGCAGCCGCCGGCCCTGGTCATGGAAAAACCCATAGAGGCGCCGGCGAAATCGGCGGGCGCCGGCGAGAGTAATCCGGCCCGCCTCGAGCCTTTCGGCACATGGCTCCAGGCTGGGGTTTTCCGGAGAGGCTGGTGTTCTCAAGCGGCAGGCTCCGCTTTCTGCCCCCCTGGGGAGCCGGAGCAGTCCTGGCATTGGCAGGGACCGTGTTTGTGGACGAGTTTGTTGAGCCGGGCGCAAAACAAGGCCGCAAAGGTCCGGCAGGAACCGGCCCCGTCAACCGCGTCAGTTTGAGGAAATGAGGCATGTTCGCAGGACAGGTCACACCACCGCATGGCTTCCTCTCCTTCTGCTCTTTGATGTAGCCGCATCGCCGGCAAAAATCAAGACCTTCCGGGGCAGGCGGGTGGCCACCGCCGGCCGGCGGTCTTGATCCGGGACTATGATAGCGGACGAGGACGCCGGCCCTGCGAATTTTTCATAATTGGCCGGTGGGTCAAAGGCGTATGCATGGCTTTCCAAAAAATTTCTTGAAAATTTCCTTTCCCGGTTGTGGAATGTCCCGGGCGCGGGTACAATGCTGGGGAAATCAAGCGAACCGGGCCTCTGATAACCGGCTCCCAAACTGCCGCCGACAACCAAGTCTGCCATGACAATTCAGCCTGACCGCCCCAATCGCTCGATGCTTTTGCGTCTGATCAACACCCTCGGCCGCCCGTTGGCGAAAAATGGGTTCTCCTTTCTGCGGCTGGATGAAACGACCCTGCTCAACAAGGCCTGTGCCCAAACCGGCCTGGACGACTTCGGGGACGACTCGTTTCGGGAAGCCCTGCAGGTCCTGCTCCGGGCCTTTGAAACCGAGGCCCAACTCAGCTTTGTCGGTCGTATCTGTGTGCACGGGGATTCAGTGCGGTTGCTGAGCAACCGGCTCCGGATGGTGGCGGATCGGCGGCGCCACCCGGCCATTGCGGCTGAGGTCATCCGCCGCCCGTTGTTCATCACCGGGCTGCCCCGCAGCGGCACGACCTTCTTGCACGCCCTGCTGGCCCAGGACCCGGCCCACCGGGCCCCTCAGGTTTGGGAGGTGATGCATCCTTCTCCGCCGCCTGAGCAGGCTTCCTACGCTTCGGACCCCCGCATCACTACTACGGCCAGGGAACTGAAGTGGCTCGACCTGCTGATGCCGGATTTCGAGACGGTGCACCTGATTGACGCCCGGCTGCCCCAAGAGTGCATTGCCATTACCAGCCACGACTTCCGCAGCTACACCTTTGAATCCATGTATTCCGTGCCTTCCTACCGGGCCTGGCACGATCGCCAGGATAAGCGGCCGGTATACGAGTTTCACTGTCAATTTCTGCAGCATTTGCAGTGGCGCTGTCCCGGTCAAAAGTGGGTGCTCAAGGCGCCCAGTCACTTGCTGGCCCTGGAGGACCTGTTGCAGGTCTATCCCGATGCGGGTATCATCCTGACGCACCGCGATCCCCTCAAGGTCCTGGCTTCGTGCGCCAGCTTTACCGAGGTGCTGCGCCGGGGGTTCAGCGATCGGCTGGATAAGGCGGTGCTGGCCCAGGAAGTGCTGGAACGCTGGGTGGAAGGCGCCGGGCTGGCGGTGAAGTACCGGCAGGACCAGGGGGATTTGCACCGGCAGTTATTTGATGTCCACTATGCGGAGCTGCTGAGGGACCCTATGTCCATGGTGCGGCGGATTTATGAGTTTTTCGATCTGGAGCTGACCGGAGCGGCGGAGACGGCCATGGAGCGGTTCTTGCTGGCCAACCCCAAAAATAAAGGCGGCGTGCACCGCTATTCCCTGGAAGAGTTCGGATTAAACACCGAGACCGAGAGACGCCGCTTTCAATTTTATCTGGATTATTTCGGTATCGAACCGGAGGGGTGATGACCTGGCGGCCCGGCGGGGTAATTCCCGGGAATGTCCGGAAGTCGGCGGGAAGCGGGAGTCGAAGGGAAGGGGAAACGGGCAACCACCGGCGGATTGATGGCGGGTCGCCGGTTAGATCAGAAAAAAAGCGGCCTGACGGCCGCTTCGCCATTTAATCCGGCTGAGATGAACCAGCGGGGAGTTCGGGCTCCACCGAATCGGTTTCGGGCCGGCTATCCATTTCCATGGCCTCACCCTCCGGCATCTCCTCGGTCTCCGTTAACGGAGCCTTACCCTGGCGGCGTTTCATCTTGTCGTCGTTCTTCTGCTTTCGAGCTATCTCTTTGGCGCGTTTTTGCCAGCCATAACGATTTCGGGCCAAATTTATCCTCCCTGGGGCTTAAAATGCCAGAACTCCGGTAGTCCGCAGACCGCCGGAGTTCTGACTCTCAGGCTTTGCGGTTTAGAGTTTTACCACGTTTTGGGCCTGAGCCCCCTTGGGACCCTGGACCACCTCAAACTCCACTTCCTGGTCTTCCGCCAGGGAGCGGAAACCGTCGCCCTGGATGGCGCTGTGATGCACGAAGACATCCGGACCGCTCTCCCGGGTGATAAAGCCAAAGCCCTTGGAGTCATTAAACCATTTTACCTTGCCAGTTTCCTTCATTGCTGAAAAACCTCCTACAAAGGGTGCTGCGAATAACCCGCTCAAAAAGCAGGGAGCCAGCAGTCAGGCAAAAAAAATCGGCCCGGGAATTAGCATCCCGTCCGATAGTTGTCCAGGACTTGTGGCCCTGCCTTCAGTCTGACATGCTAAACTATTAAATATATTAACTCTCGATTTGGCCCCTGTCAAGTGAAATCACCCGCCGGGCCACAAAATCCTGTGCCATCCGTCTCGGCGGAGCGGCCGCAAAATTTCCGATTCCATTATTAAGCGGGCCAAAAGCGGGCCAACGTGGGGGATAGGGGCGGCTCGGTTTTCCCCTGCTCCCGCAAATTGACCCTATCTCGATTGGGCTGGCAAGAAGACCGTGACGCCGGTGCCTTGGTGAGGCTGGCTTTCTACCTCGATCTTCCCCTGGTGGGCCGTAACAATCGTCTGGGAAATGGCCAGTCCCAGCCCGCTGCCCTTGGGCTTGGTGGAATAGAAGGGCTGGAAGATCTTATCGATGATGTCGGGAGCAATGCCCTCACCGTTATCGCTGATCCGCACCAGTACCCGGTCCTGCTCGCGTCGGCTGGTAAAGGTCAAGGTACCCCCGGCCGGCATGGCCTCGATGCCATTCTTGGCGATATTCAACAGCACCTGGCGCAAAAGGAGCGGGTCGAATTGGACCTGAGGCAGGTCGGGGTCCAGATTTACCGCTAATTTTATGCGGTTTTCCTGGAGATTGGCTTCCAATTTGAGGCACATCTCCCGGATCAGGGAATTGAGATCTATGGGACATTTCCGGGGCTCGGATAATTTCGCGAAGCTGCCCACCTCGGCCAAAAATTCCTCCAAACGGCGAATTTCCTCGACGATGATCCGGAGTTTTTCGACGCTCTTGGGCGAGCTCTCCTGGGAAGCCTTCAAGACCTGACGGGCCATCCCACCGATAACCACCAGGGGGTTTTTGACCTCGTGGCTGATATGGGCCGCCATTTGGCCCAGGGCGGCGAGGCGCTCGGACTGGAGGAGCTTTTCCTGGAGTTGTTTGCGCTCTCGCAGGTCCCGGAAAAACCCCACCGTGGTTACCTCTTGATTGTTGTCATAAATAAGGCTGGCGGAAAGTTCGACGGGAATTTGCTCTCCGGTTTTGCTTAACCCCACGGTTTCATAATGGATCAAGCGCCCCGGGCCCCCATAGTCCGGGCCATCTATTTTTGCCCTGACCTCTTGGGCGACCCCGGGAGGGTAGAGTTGCGTTACTTTGATCTTGCCGATCACCTCATGGCGTCGATAGCCCAGGGCCCTTTCGGCGCCTTCATTAAAAATGATGATGTTGCCGAGCCGATTATTAGCGATGATGCCGTCGTTGGAGGTCTGAATAAGCTTGGTCTGAAATTCGAGCATCCGCTGAATTTCGGTGGCCAGGGTCTGTCTTTCCTCGCATACATTGGCATTAAGTATGGCAAAAGCGATTTCCTCGGCGATGGATTCAAGCAGAAGACGGTCGTCTTCATAAAATGGCTCGTCGCCGGCCTTGTTCAGGACCTCCAAAACGCCGATCTTTTCATCCCCGGCCACCAAGGGAATTGCCACCAGGTTTTTCGTTTGAAAGCCCGAGACCGAATCGAATTTGCCATAAAACCGGGGGTCTTGCTGCACATCGTTGAAGATGGCGGATTTTTGGGTTTGAAAGACATACCCCGCCAGGCCTTGATCAGCGGGAAAAGTGACATCCACCAGGCCTAGCTTGGCGGGTCCTTCCACCCCGTAAAAGCGAAAGTTTTTTTGGTCCACATCCAGAAGCAGCACCGAGGCTGCTTCGGCGGCCACCGCGGCCATACTGGAGTGCAAAACCGCCTCGATAACTTCATGGAGGTTAAAGCTCTGAGAGATTTTGGAACTCACTGCCAGGTAAGTGTTGAGGTGGGCGATCTTTCGGTCGTACGCCAGCCGGTCAAGAAATTGGCCGATAACATACGCCAGCAAAGCGGTAATCTTCCGCATGAAAATTTGCCGGGGCAGCCGGTCCGGCGCCGGCAGAACCAAACCGAAAAACCCCAGCGGCTTCGTTTGGCGCCCCAGAGAAAACAGGACCAGGTGGGTAGCTTCTTGGGGAGTTAATGGGACGATTATGGAAAGGAAATCTTTCTGGATAGGAATTTGTTGGAATTGCTCGATGCAAATTCTCTTGATCGAGGGCAGGGTGTCGGCTTGAATCCCCTCTGGGAAGAGGGAGTGAAAGGGAGGCCGGGGTTCTTCCAGGCAAATGATGGCGCCGGTGGCTCCCGTCACCCGCATCAACACGGGAAGCACTCTCTGGGCCAGCCCTTCAAGGTCTTCAGCCTGTAGGGCGATTTCAGTCAGTTCGAAGAGATGCCCAACTTCCTCTGCGGTTAGATGGTCGCGGGATTCACGGTCAGACATAGCAGGCCTCTAAAATAAGTCAGTTTTTCTTATGGTGTGATTCCCGCGCGGCTCCTTTGTTACTCATGGAGAAGGGTAACTTGAACCCTGGATGGCGTCGGGAGGCTACTCTAAGTCAAAACTGACCACGAAGCTAAGAACGATCTCTTTCTCTCTATATCCAACATTTTACACATTTTATCAATAAGTTTCAGTTTTTATCCTGCGATCACAGCGCCGGGCGCAGGTAGGTGGGGATCAGTTGGGCGGGATTGGCGATCAGGCCCAGTTCCAGGCGGCAGCGCGCCAACCGGGCCAGGGTCGAAGCCCGGGGCCGCCGCAGTGCCTGGGGCGCCCAGACAATCTCCGGGGGGAGTCGGGGCGCCAGGACCTCCCGGTGAACCTCGAGGCCGGGCCCGGTGAGCAGGAGCGGAACCGACAGCCGGGCCGGAAGTTCCCCCACCGGCAGACGCAGCGGCCCTTCCAGCACCTGGGGCCAAGCTTCCGGGCACCGGAACAGTCCCCAGAAGACCTCACCGCGCTTGGCGTCCATGACCACCCCGACGGGGTGGGGGTGAAAGGGGAACTGGGCCGCCAGCACCTCCAGGGTGGGCACCGGCACCAACGGGCACTTGAGGGACCAGGCCAGGGTCTTGGCGGTGGCCAGCCCGATGCGCAGCCCCGTAAAGTTACCGGGTCCGGCGCTCACGGCCACCGCGGTCAGATCGGTTATTTCCTTGCCGGTATTTCTCAGGATCGCAGCCACCCCGGGCATCAGGCTGGTCAGGTAGGTGTTGTGGCTTTCCAGGGAGGACTCCATCAGCACCTGATCTGCCGCCACCAGGGCCAGACTGCCCGTCTCGGTGGCGGTGTCCAGGGCTAAAAGGAGCATGGGCTTTTGCTGCGACTTATGGGGGCGCATGAGGCAGGCGGTGAAGCCATCCTTAAAAATTTCGGCGGCCACAGGCCGTCCTATAATCCGCACCGGCTGGAAAGCCTGTGCCACCGGCGGTTTTGAGCATTGTGCTCACATTTCGGCCTTAAAGGGGAATTTTGCCGCAGGCTTTTCCGTCAACTAAAACCTGAAACCTGTATCAATACTGGACCTGGACCAGGCGCAAAATATCCTGGTAGAAGACCAGAATCATTAAGGCCAGGATCAACATCAGGCCCAATCCCTGGGCCATTTCCCGGTGCTGCTGCGGCAGCGGCTTGCCGGTGATCGCCTCCAGAGAAAAGAAAAACAAGTGCCCGCCATCCAAAATGGGGATGGGCAGGAGGTTGATCAGAAAGAGGTTAATGCTGAGCGCCGCCATGAACTGCACCAAATAGGTCAGCCCCAATTCCGCCTGTTTGCCCGCCATCTGGGCGATGAGAATGGGGCCGCCGATGCTCTTCAGCGGTACTTCCCGGACCACCATTTTATACAGGCTCTCTACGGTCAACCAGGTAAGGCGGCCGGTGTAAACCACACCAAGCCTCAGGGCCTCGACGGGACCGACTTGCTCCACGGCCGGAATTTCCCCGGCAGAGATGCCGATGATCATGGCCGAGACTTTGGCCCCAAAGATGTCTGAGGTCTCCATGCGCTGGGGGGTCACCTGGACCTGGAAGTCCCGGTCGCCCCGCCGTACCGAAAGGGTCAAGGGCTTTTCACCACTCTCCCGGATTTTCGCAGAGAGATATTCCCAGCGGTTCACCGCCTGACTTTCCACCGACAGGACTGTGTCGCCTTTTTGGAGGCCTGCCTGGGCCGCGGGGGACCCCTCTTTTACCCCGCCGATTTCAGTGGTGAGATAGGGAATGCCGGAAAGGGTAAAGACCAGAGTGAGGGCCAGGGCGGCGAAAATCAGATTAAAGGTGGGCCCTGCCAAGACAATCAAAAACCGATGCCAGAGCGGGTGATGGGAAAATGACACCGGTTGCAGCTCAGGGGGCACTTCATCCTGGGGATTTTCCCCGAAAAGCTTGACATAGCCCCCCAGCGGCACCACCGAAAGGCGGTAATCCGTATCGCCGATTTTTTTGTGGAGCAATTTAGGCGGGAAGCCCAGGGAAAAGACGTCCACCCGCACCCCGAAGAGTTTGGCCATAAGGAAGTGGCCCAATTCGTGGACGAAGATCAGCACCCCCAGGACGATGATGGTTGCCAAAACGGTTATCATAAAAGTCTGTTTGCTCCTGTGGGAAAAATAGTAATCATGTCGCTCGGTGACCAGGGGGCGCGGGAGGCGTTAAATCCCCCGGTCGATCAAGCCTTGGGCAAAATTCCGGGCCCAGTGGTTGATGGCCAGGACCTGCTCCAGGCTTTCCAGCGGCTCACGCCGGTGGGCCTCCATGGTGGCCTCCACGGTTTGAGGGATGCCCATAAAACCGAGGCGCCCGTTGAGGAAGGCGGCCACGGCCATTTCGTTGGCGGCATTGAGCACCGCCGGCATGGTGCCTCCGGCCCGGGCCGCAGCATAGCCCAGGGACAACCCCGGGAAACGGGTCGTATCGGGAGTCTCAAAGGTAAGCCGGCCCACCTGGCACAGGTCCAGGGGCGGCGAGTTCAGGGGCAGGCGCCGGGGATAGGTCAGGGCATAGGCGATGGGCAGGCGCATGTCCGGCACCCCTAACTGGGCAATCACCGAGCCGTCTACAAATTCCACCAGGGAATGGATAATACTCTGGGGGTGGATGTAAACCCCCACCTGATCTACGGGGAGGCCAAAGAGCACCGAGGCCTCGATAACCTCCAGGGCCTTGTTCATCATGGTGGCGGAGTCGATGGTGATCTTGGGCCCCATGCTCCAGTTGGGATGTTTCAGGGCCTGGGCGGCCGTGGCGCCCCGCAGGCGATCCGGGTCCCAGGTGCGAAACGGCCCCCCGGAAGCGGTAAGCCAGAGCTGGCGCACATCCTCCGGGCGCTGTCCGTGCAGCGCCTGAAAAATGGCGCTGTGCTCACTGTCCACCGGGATGATGGGTACGCCGTGTTCCCGGGCCGCTTCCATCACCAGGGAACCGGCGGCCACCAGGGTCTCTTTGTTGGCCAGGGCCACCGGCAGCCCGGCCTGGATCGCAGCCAGGGTGGGCGCCAGGCCCACCGCCCCTACCATGGCGGAGACCACCAGGTCGGCCCCGGAGGCCACCGCCACCTCCCGGGCTCCGGCGGCCCCCCAGAGAATTTCGGGGGCTGCCCCAGGAGGCAGCAGTTGCCGCAAATTGGCGGCTACCGCTTCATCTTGGACCGACACCCGCGCCGGGCAAAATTGACGTATCTGTTCGGCCAGGACCTTGACGTTTTGACCGGCGGCCAGCCCTGTCACCGCAAACTCACCGGGGTGTTCCGCCACCACCGCCAGGGTGCTTTGGCCGATGGAGCCGGTGGAACCAAGAATAGCCAGGGATTTCATAGAGCTGACATTGCCCTTATTATATCGGCACTTCCCCTGCGGAACCTTAAGCGGTTGCGGAATGCGGGGAGGTTTTTCAGTGTATAGACCACATCATACAAACATTTTTATTTTATCCGTTCACCCCCCGGCTGTAAAGCAATAGATTAAATGGGGACGAACACTATTTTTTTGGCTTTGGTGCAAGCGGATAAGGTATCGCCATCACGAGCCGGCGACTTTGGTATCAATTTAGATTGGCACATAGATGCATTTAATGATACATATACCCATATGAAAACAACCATAGAGATATCAGATGCCTTGCTTGAGGCCGCCCGGAAGGTATCCCGCCGGGAGAAAACCACGGTCCGGTCGTTGGTGGAGGAGGGTTTAAGAAGGGTTATCGCCGAAAGGGAGGGAAGCCGCAAATTCAGGCTTCGCAAAGCCACCTTTAAGGGCAACGGACTGCAACCCCAGGTTGCCGGGGCTTCCTGGGACCGTATTCGGGATCTCATCTATGAAGGCCGCGGCGCATGATTGCTGTGGATACCAATCTCCTGGTCTACGCGCATCGTGAAGATTCGCCCTGGCACGACGCTGCGTACGGGTCGATTGTGGAACTGGCCGAGGGCCGAGGCCCCTGGGCCATCCCCTGGCCGTGCCTCCACGAATTTCTGGCCATCGTCACGCATCCCAAAATCTATGCTCCCCCCACCCCTTTGGATGCGGCTCTGGAGCAGGTGACGGCCTGGCTGGAATCTCCCAGCCTGGTCCTACTGGCGGAATCAGGGGGATATTGGCCGGAGTTGCGCCATGCCCTCCAGGTGGGACGAGTCGCCGGCCCCCAGGTTCATGACGCCCGCATCGCGGCCTTGTGCCAAAGCCACGGCGTTCGGGAATTATGGACCGCCGACCGGGATTTCGGCCGCTTTCCCGGCTTAAAGGTGAAAAACCCGCTGGTAGGGTGAATTTGTCTCTGAAATAAGGACTGACTATATTTTTTTAAATGTGCTGGCGGATGAGGTTGAACCATCCGGCGAGTTAGTCCCAGGGCCAGATGCCGGCCAGGTATTCCAGAGAGGGGTCCAGGCTGCCCTCGTGGTGGGGTTCCAGGGTAATGAGAGGGCGGCGCCCCTGGCGGGCCAGGTAATCGAGGGTTTCCCGGAGGGGGACCCGGCCGGCGCCCAGGGCCAAATGGGTGTCGTGGTCCCCGAGGTTGTCGTGGAGATGGAGGTGGCCGATGACCGGGGCCAGGGTTTCGAGCCATAAAGGGAAATCCCCGGTGCTGAAGGCCAGGAGATGCCCCACGTCAAAGCAGACTTGGAGGTTGGTTGCCCCCACCCGTCCCAGGACTTCCAGAAAGAGTTCCGGCTCGGTTTCGTGGACATTTTCCAGCATCACCGTCACGCCGTAAGGGGCCGCCAGACCGGCCAACTCCTTCCAGGTAGCGGCGCTGCGGGCCAGCCAGCGCTCCTGATCCCAGCGGTAGTGCCGGGCTTCATAGGCCAGGTGGCAGACCACCGCCAGCGGCCGGAACACCGGCACATAGCGGAACGCCTGGCGCAAGCGCCGGCGCGACGCGGCCAGGATGCCGTCGTCCAGCGCCCCTGGGGCCAGGTCTTGAAAGGGGCCGTGCAGGGTGATTCGCCGTCCGGCCCCCTGAAAAGCGCAGGCCGCCCGGCGAAAGGCCACCGGGGGATAGTGTCCCAGGCTAAAGGCGTCCAGGCCAATTTCCGGATTGAGCCCTCGGTGCAAAAACTTTTCGAGGTATCCGGCCTGCAAAAACGGAAAAGGCAGATTGACCTGGACCTGGGCCACCAGGGCCGCGACGCTGATCCCCATTGAGGTTCGGCCTCAGTGAGGATACTGGCACAATTCCACCAGGAGGCCGAAGGTGGCCTTAGGGTGGAGAAAGGCCACCAGAGCTCCGTGGGCCCCTTCCCGGGGGGTTTCATCGATGAGCCGCACTCCTGCGGCCTTCAATTCCGCCACTGCGGCGTGGATGTCCTCCACTTCCAGGGCCAAATGATGGAAGCCCTCGCCTTTGTTTTCCAGGAATTTACCTACCGGGCTGTCGGGTTGGGTGGGCAGCAGCAGCTCCAGGTTTGACTCACCCACCTTAATGAAGCTGACCTTGACCTTTTGAGCCTCCACCACCTCTTCGCCCCCGAGTTTCAGGCCGAGGTTTTCGGTGTAGAGCTTCTTCGGGGCATCCAGATCCTTCACCGCGATTCCCAGATGGGCGATGCGTTTGATCTTCATAGCACTTCCTCCCTAGGGATGAGTATATCCTTTCTTAAGGATATCAAAAATTTGTGATGGCCATGTGGTCCCGAGGGCTAGGCGGCAAGCCTCGAGGCCGATCCTGATCACCGGCGGGCCAGCCAAACTCTTCTTGTCATTAGGCACCCGAATTATATATGATGGCGGCAGGAAGGAAAAGCCCGGGGAACCCGGACGGTGATTTTTCTAGAGGGAGAAGTTTTTGGTGGCACCGGTCTCTTGCCGGTACGGTGCACAGGCTGGAAGCCTGTGCTACTAACCTCATCCGATACAGGCAGGTTGGGTAATGACGCAAACAGAGAAATTCCAACGCCTAAGCGAGCGCCTGGATACCTATCCGGAACAAGTGATCGAGTTGCAGCGGCAACTGGTCTGTCGGGTGGCGTTGGGGCCCGAGGTGGGGGGCGTCGGCGAGACCGACAAGGCCGCCTTCCTGACGGAGGTGCTTAAAGGTTGGGGGCTTGAGGTCCACAACTATCCGGCCCCGGATGATCGGGTGCCGGGGGAGACGCGCCCCAATCTGGTGGCCTACCTGCCCGGGAGGCGGCCGGAAAAGGTCTGGGTCTTGAGCCATACGGACGTGGTGCCACCGGGGGACCTGAGCTTGTGGGAGTCGGACCCCTATACCCTCCGGGTGGACGGCGACCGCCTCTACGGGCGGGGCACGGAAGACGACCATCACGGCATCGTCATGTCGCTCATGACCGTAAGGGCCTTCCTGGATTTGGGGTTTACACCGGAGCGCACCCTGGCCCTGGCGTTGGTGGCGGACGAAGAAACCGGGAACGACAAAGGCCTGGCCTTCCTGCTGCGGGAGCACCCCGAGCTTTTTTCCCCCCAGGATTTGATCATCGTGCCCGATGCCGGCAGCAATGACGGCACCATGATCGAGGTGGCGGAAAAGAGCATCCTCTGGCTCAAGGTGACGCTCTTGGGGCAGCAGGGCCACGCCTCCCGGCCGCACAAGGCCAAAAATACCCTCAGGGCCGCAGCGCACGTCATCGTGGCTTTAGATGACCTGCAGCGGGAATTTCCCCGGCACAACCCGATGTTCCGGCCTCCCATGAGCACCTTCGAACCCACCCGCAAAGAAGCCAACGTGCCCAACATCAACACCATTCCGGGCAAAAACGTCTTCTACCTGGATTGCCGGGTGTTGCCGGAATACGACCTGGACCAGGTCACGGAGCGGGTTCGGGCCATCGCTACGGAGGCGGCGGGGCAGTTCGGGGTCACCGTAGACGTGGAAAAGGTGCAGACTCTGGCCAGCGCACCCCCTACCTCGCCGGAGGCCCCGGTGGTTAAGGCCCTGCAGCAGGCCATCCAACAGGTTTACGGCCGTGAAGCCCTCCCCCAAGGGATCGGCGGCGGCACTGTGGCGGCCTTCTTTCGGAAGGCCGGATTGCCCGCCGCGGTGTGGATGACCGCCAACGACTGCGCCCACCAGCCCAACGAATTTTGTTACCTGAGCCACCTCTTGGGGGACGCCAAGGTGTTGGCTCACGTGTGCCTGCTGGCGGAGTGAGGCCGCATGAGGACACCCGGGAAGGCTGATAGGAGGAGAACCGGGACTTGCGGGGCAGACGCCCGGCGGCGTCATAACCCCCGTAAGGGCTGGGTAAGGATAAGGGTCTGGGGGCTGGAAGCCAAGTTTTTGCCCCCCCACCCCCGCTTCCCAGGTCCCGCTAGGGCCGCGGCGGCCACATCTTGCAGTGGTCCCAGTCTGAGCGCTCCTGGTAGTAAACCTGATTGTCTTCGTCGGTAATCAGGTAGTTATCCGGGTCCTCCGCCAGCATTTCGGCCCAATCTGCACGGGCTTCCTCGGGGTCTACGGACCCCAGCCAGGTGCGTATTGAAAACGGCTCGTCAAAGCCCACGTGGCGGAGCAATTCCCGGGGGTTGTCATCCAGCACCAGATAAGACTGGACTCCTTCATGATAGCGGATAATTATGGGGCAGGCCATTACCCTATCTCCTTAATTCACAGCTGTTATATATTATGGGAAAGACGGCGGATAAAACAACTCCCATGAAAAAAAATTCCCTGCGGCCCCATGTGGACAGGGCTTCCAGTAGTTCTCGGCGCCCACCTTGTTCCTGCTGGTTGGGGGTCATCCTCCTGTGCAGTCTGTTGGGGTTTTCCGCCTGTGGCGAACTCCGGCCGCACCCGGCCGCTTTTGACCCCCAGGCATACACGCCCATAGCCTACCGTGACCTCCTGGCCCCGGGCCCAGCCGGTCTTCAAGCCGGCCAGCAGGTTCGGGTGCAGGCATATTTCTGGCAATACCTGGATTATGACCCGGCCATAGTCCGGAATTACCTCACCCTGCTCCGGTATCCGGTCAGGTGGTACCAACTCCAATGGTTCGCCATTTATGATACGGCTGACATGACCGGGTACTACGACCTGGCGGCCGTAACCCCCGAGCAGGCCGAACAGTATAAACTGAAGCGCCTGGACCCGGTCATGCTCTATGGCGAACTCGCCCCCCTCGGTCCGGGGTTGTACCTGCAAGTCTTTCATATCGAGCCGATTGCCGAAGACTGACGGGTTGTATAACGGTTCCCCTTGGGGGCCGCGTCATGATGAGGCGCAATGGGCGCACCTGTGTGTGCGCCCTCTCGGGGGGACAAGCAGGTCCCCACTACAAAAATTGTGCATTGACCGCCAAAAAGTATGGCAGCCACGGGGCAGGAACGGCCTACGAACGCCCATGGAATAATACCTTGTTGTTGTGTTATACTTACACTAAATTATAAAAAGTGGCGCCAGCTAAATCAGACTTATCCGTGCAAGGAAGCAGATGCGAGACCAAGACCGGGACAAAGCTGATCTCATTAAAGAATTAGCCGCGCTGCGCCAGCAAGTGGCGGCTTTAGAGAAGGCGGAATCCCGCTCCCACCGGTCCTCCGAGGCCTGGCGGGATTTGTGGGCCCAGTATGAGGCCATGATTGAAGCCTTCGACGGCCACATTTATATCTGCTCGCAAAACTATGAAGTGGAGTTCATGAACCAGCGCTTCATCGAGCGCACCGGGTCTTATCCCCTGGGCCAGAAATGCTATCGGGTGATCCATGACCGGGACGAGGTCTGTCCCTGGTGTGTCAATGACCGGGTCTTCCGGGGAGAGACGGTGCGCTGGGAGGTGCAAAGCCCCAAAGACCACCGCTGGTATTATGTGGTCAACACCCCCATCTGGCATCCCGACGGCACCATGTCCAAGATGGCCATGATCCAGGATGTCACCGCCCACAAGCTCACGGAACAGGCCCTGAAAGAGGCCGAAGCCAAATACCGCGGCATCTATGAAAACGCCGTGATCGGCATCTTCCAGAGCACTCCCGATGGGCGCCTGCTCAGCGTCAACCCGGCCCTGGCCCGGATGCACGGCTACGGTTCTCCGGAGGAGATGATCGCCGGCGTTACCAACCTGGGACACCAGATCTTTGTGGATCCGGAGCAACGGCGTGAATTCCGGCGGGATTTAGAGGAGTCCGGGGTGGTTCGGGACCGGGAGTACCAGGTGTACCACCGGGACGGCAGTAAATTGTGGGTTTCGGTGAACGCCCGGGCGGTGCGGGACGACACCGGCGCCATCAGTTATTACGAAGGTTTTATCCAGGATATTACCGAACGGAAGCAGGGCAGGGGGTGTTGATGGCCGAATCGATTATCCCCGGCCGCTTCTGATCCTTTTACTTAGGCTGGCCACTCCGTTTCAACCAGCCTGCCAGCGTTATTTAATCCCATTTCATCGCCGACAACCTCACCCAATGTACATTTGCGCTCGTGGGTGCAAAGCGTTATAAAATAGGCCCCTGGTTGACTATAATCATATCCCTTTAAGCGGAGGGAACGACGTTTGGAGGTTTCACCTGCAAATTGATAATCCGGCCTCGGCTCATTTCTTCTCCATCCGGCGTGCAGGGCGACCCAACGGGTCGCCCCTACGGAAAGACATTGACCTACCCGGCCATTTTATAATCCGCAATTTTTTAGCCCTTACGCCCCTCCCAGGTAGGCCGCCAGCACCTGGGGGTGGTGCCGCAATTCCGAAGCCAACCCTTGCAGCGCAATCTCCCCGGTCTCCAGGATATAGGCTCGATGCGCCACTTCCAGGGCCAGGTGGGCGTTTTGCTCCACCAGCAGGATGGCGGCCCCCTGTTGGTTGATGCGTTGGATCACCCGGAAGATCTCCCGGACCAAAAGCGGCGCCAGGCCCATGGAGGGTTCATCCAGGAGCAAGAGCCGGGCCCGGCTCATCAAGGCCCGGCCCACCGCCAGCATCTGCTGCTCGCCGCCGGACAGGGTATTGCCCCACTGCCGCCGCCGTTCCGCCAACCGGGGGAACAGCTGGAATACCTCCTCCAGATCATGCTGAATCTCGCCGTCCCGGCGCCGGTAAGTTGCCAGGCGCAGATTTTCCAGGACCGTCAGGTTGCCGAAGATGCCCCGGCCCTCGGGGACGTGGGCGATGCCCCGGGCCACCCGGAGGTGGGCCGGCACCCCCAGGAGGTCGAGGCCTTCCAGGGTCACCCGGCCGCGGGTCACCGGCAGCATCCCGGATATGGCCTGCAAGATCGATGACTTCCCCGCCCCATTGGCCCCGATGAGGGTGACGATCTCACCAGTGCCGACCTCAAAGGAGATCCCCCGCACCGCGTCGATGCGGTCATAGGAAACCCACAAACCTTCCACGGCCAGGAGAGGGGTCAAGGGCGGGCGGCTCGGGTCATCTTTTTTCATGGGGTGCCCTCGTCCGGCCCTGGGGCGTCGCTCAAGAGGCCGCCGTCTTTGCCCAGGTAGGCCTCCAATACCTTCGGGTGGCGCTGGATTTCCTGGGGGGTGCCAGCGGCGATGGTTTCGCCGAAATCCAGGACGGTGAGGCGCTGGCAGAGATTCACCACCACCCGCATCTGGTGTTCGATCAACAGGATGGTCAGGGCGAAGTCGGTCTGAAGTTGGCGGATGCGCCGGATCAGGTCCTCGGTTTCTGACTGGTTCATGCCCGCGGCAGGCTCATCCAGCAGAAGCAGTTGGGGCCGGCTGATCAGGGCCCGGGCCATCTCGATCCGGCGCTGCTCCCCGTAAGCCAGGTGCCGGGCCGGGGTGTGGGCATAGTGGGTGAGGTTAAACCGCTCCAGCAGTGCAAAGGCCTGGCCGGTTACCTCCTGCTCGGCCGCAGTGAAATGCCGGCTGCGCCGCAGGGCGTCTATCAGAGAATAGCGGTGTTGGGCGAAGGCGCCCAGGCGGACGTTGTCCAGGACGCTCAGCTCCTTGAACAGGCGGATATTCTGAAAGGTCCGGGCAATCCCGGCAGCGGTGATGCGGTGGCTGCGCCAGTCGCTGATGTCCTCGCCCCGGAAGGTGATTCGG
>Ga0366819_10097_pt2 | contig 41453 bp, 27 predicted proteins | sample TotcelFGM3001N15_FD_207091 | JGI IMG/M metagenome (GOLD analysis project Ga0366819, IMG submission 207091) | Enriched cells from coal bed in the Powder River Basin, Montana, United States - Total cells FGM rep3 HSBNCT.FGM.300.1.N15 ... | reverse complement strand
GAACAGGCCAATTTGCTCTTCAACCTCCCGAAAGCTGCCGGGCTGCTCACTCAGTCGCTGCCGCCACTGGGGCAACTGCATCATCAACTCGGAGTGAAACTGTCCGCACATTTGCTCGGGCGAACTGACGACCAAACCATCCTCGGAATCCATGCGCAAATCCATACCCGGCCTCCGTGAAAAACAGACCTTCGTCGTTTTCACAGGAGACCAAAACTCAGGAACTGCTCCAGACCAATTTCTTGGCACGGCCAGTCATGCTAGCAGTTCCCGCGGCGTCGCCATATTCCAGGATCGCACCCTTGGCGGGCATCCGTCAAGAGATCTGCCCAGGCGCGTAGGACTTCGGGCGGCTCCAAGAACAGCTCCGCGGCAATCGCATCGAGATTACAGGCGTGAGCAATCCCGGCAGACCCGGCGTCTGACGGCGTGACACCTGTCTGTTGCGGTTTCATTTGCTTGGTCACCGCGCCACTCTCGGGAATTTTCGGTTTAGGCTTCTTCTTTTCTAGCCGCCATTGTTCGATGATCGGCGGACGGTAGAAGTGAAAGCCCTCGCCCACCTCGGCTGCAAGGCATTTGCGAATCTCCAGCATATCCGCGTCGAGATTGTCCGTCGATCCCTGCCGAAGCCGATGCTTGAACGCGTCGCGAATGAGTTTTTTGTCTTGTCTCGACGAAATGTTCTCGAACTCATTCGGGAAAACCATGTACAGCCATGCTTCTCGCATCGGTTGGTACGCTCCCCCGTCGACGCCACGCTCCGAACGTCCTCTGCAAACCGCCAAGGGTCCTTAAGTAGTTGAACCCGCTGGCCTTCGGCCAAATCGTGCCAATGGATCAGGAATCGCGTAAGCCATGCGAGGTGAAATGGGCGGTGGAGATTGAAGGCCATATCGCCCGCCAGCCCACGTTTCACGCCAGCGATAGCCCATTCAGGAACCGGCACCGGATGCGCACACCAGCCGAGGACCACCCGCACATTCTCGATCTTATTGTCGGGTCCGGCTAGGCTGGTGAAGAACTGCTGAACGTACAATAGTTCCGCAGCAAGCTGAATCACGTCATCGTCCGCCCCTTCGAGTTGCCTTCGAAACTTGTCGAGAAACGATTCTTTGCCCTCGTCCAAGCGTTCTACGAACAGAGCATGAAATCGTCGCAGGTGTTGCTGTGTCCAGAGTTTACGTTCCGGCGTGAACAGGCTGTTGAATCGCAATAACGCGGTCTCGCGGATACGTTCCATCCCGGTGTATGTCTCTTGCGGGAATCCCTCGAGCTGCGCCATAGCCGTTCTCTCTGTGCTGATTAGTTGGTGTCTAAGTTGCTGTCGAGGATACGTTGTCCGCGATATTCACCCTGCCGACTGCCCGCGTCAATACGTGGATGGCAACTGGCCTCGTCGCGATCGCTCGTAATAGCTCTCGGCAATACCTGCAGGCGGTTGTTGTAGTCGCAGACGAGGTGCGGAGCCATCGCTTGCGATTGGAGGTGTTCGACACCAAAAGCGGACTCACCGACACGTACCATCTCTCACGCCAGAGACAGTACACGCAGCGGAAGTCAAATTCGTCGCGCAACCAGGGTTTGTAGGACTGGTAATTACGATAGCCCCAGGGACCGTGGCGCCGAACGTGTGCGTGTTTCGGGTATTCAAAGATCATGGGAGTCAGCGTTCTTCGGTCGCGTGAAGTGCCGCGTTCACCTCCCGTTCCATTCGCCCAACTTCTGACAGACGCTCGGCATCCAACGCCTCCAGCCGCTGATCCGCCAGGGTCTGCAGCTCCTGGAGTTCGTGCGCTTCGCGGGACGTTAGTCCGTTCTTCGCGCTTTTGAGAAGCAACACCAGCCGCCGCTGATTGACCTCATACCAAATGGCATCGCCAGTTTCATCCAAGGCGCGGGCCAGGAGGTCCGCCGCCAAATCCGGCAGACTGAGTCGCCCCGCGAGGGGCTCGGGCAGTGTAATTGTAACCGACATCGTCGCTTCCCCTTGTCACCTAGATTCACGCGATCCGTCCTTGCCATTCCTGGCCCTATTCTATCCACCTGTGCACGGCCGAGGTAGAGGCGCATACCACCGACTGCATTTCACAACGTTAATGATTAAGGCCCGCTTGGCTGATGTTGTTCCTGTTTATAACCCCAAATTATAACCCGCTTCTTCCACGTTTTTCCTTGCGAATCTCGGCGGTGTTCCAATTGAGCGGCGTGTGTTCGTAGTAGCCGGTGTAGTTCAAGTTGTCCTTCGTGAGCGCTACACAGTAATGCGAGTGCCCCGCAAAAGGCACCAGCTCCGGCCAGCCGGGAATGCGGTATTTCATATAGCGGCCTTTGTCTGGCGTGAACAAGGGATCCAGGAACGCGTTCCAGCCGTCGACGGCGTCCAACAGCCGCTCATGCAGTGTCGGATCGGGGACCACGCGATAGGCGTTCCAGAGGTGGCCTATCGTCGCAATGTGCCGGACGTAGTCGAACTCCAGACGCACCAGCGCGAGTCGGCGTTTGACTTTATCCGACGCGGCCAGCTTCTCCGCCTGACTCAAAAGCGATCCGAGTTCCTGCAGCACGTCCGGCGAATAGATGAACGTCATGCGCTTCATCGAATCCTTCTCCGCGTGCCCGCGTTTTCGGCCCGTCACGTCCTCATACGCGGGCGGAAAATCCACCGCGAACTGGACGGCGTGATAGAGCGTGTCGTAGAACTGCCGCATGGGAGCCGCCGCTTCCCGGAATGCGCCGTCGTAGAACTCCTGGAGCAGATCTTTGGCCCGCAGCCCAGCCGGATCGTCGAACAGCCGCCCATACACGTAGATCGCCGGTCCCATCAAGCCATAGTTGCCGTAGAACGAATCCTGATACGCCCCCCGGACGTGAAAGGCGTGCAGGCGTTTGACCTGGGCCTCGATGTCTACCGGCGTCGTGACCGGAGCGTAGCCGCCCAGAAACGTGTACAGGTAACTGGCAAATCCGCCGGGAACCTGGCACTCGCTCCACTGGTTCAGGATCTCAGGCGTCATCCGGCACAGCAGCACGATGACATTGTCCGGGAACTTGTGGAACGACTTGGGCGGGCTCCAGGTCTGGCCGTAGGAGATGATGAGCACCTTGTTATCCGGCCGCTCCTGCCGCAACCGCACGGCCAAGTCCCGATGCAGGATCCAGATCTTCTCGCCCCAGTCGTCTCCGGTCCCGTACAACGCTTTACAGGCATCGCATTGGCAAGGCTGGAAGCCGTCGGGCTGGCCCAGGCCCACGGTTTCGTAACCGCGCTCGATCTTGTCGAGCAATTCCTTGTAGATCAATTCGCGGACATCCGGGTTCGAGATGCAGTACTGCTCGGTCCACTTGCCTCGATAGTCCTTGGCCGTGCAACAGCGTTTGCCGCCGAGCAGGGCAAAATACTCCGGGTGCGTTTCGCGGTACGTATCGGCCGGAATCGCCTCGGGCCACGTATGGACGCCCATGTTGGTATCCACCGACGGGAAGAAGTTGTTGGCCATCTCGTAGAAGCTGTTCTGGCCCCAGTACGTAAAGTTGAACAGCACCGGTGGGACTTTCACAACATTTAGCTCGGCCGGGACGGCGATCACCGGGGTGGGCAGGAACTCGACGCCGGTCTCGCCGGGATACAGAAACCGCGTCCCGGCGTACTGCCGCAGGAAATCGGCAGCTGCCTTGAGCGTGCCCAGCCGGGGCAGGCCGCTCCAGGCAATCGGCTTCCGGTCGGCCACCTGGGGAATCGGACAGGGCTGGTCGCGCCCGGCGAGGACCACGTCGCGGCCGACCACCTTGTGGGCGTAGCGCCAGTCCGGGAACGCCTGGACCGTCACGCCGTGGGCGCGGGCGAAGACCGTGTCGCCCACATAGATGCCCGGTTTTGCCGGGTCGCGTTTGCCTTCCGGCGCGACGGATACCTCACATCCGTTCGTCTTGAAAGCGTCCTGGATCAGCCGCGCGGTTTGTTCCAGCCACTGGCCGATCTCCGGGCTCGGCGATGCGTCCGGCACGACAATCTGATAGTCCGACTTGCCACTGGCGGCCAGCACGAGATCCGCGGCGGAAGCGGTAACGGACAAGGCCAGCAATCCTGCGAGTAAAGACGCCCACAGCAAGAACTTGATTCGCATGAGTTCCCCTCCCGATCAACCGTTGGCCTTGAATCAGCCCGGATGGCACACGCCCCCATGATAATCGAAGCGCAGAGCCGCGAGCGAGAGGGGAACCCGATTCCGGCAGGCCGTGGATTGTGCGGTAACCGTAGCGGAGGCCGCTGCAGCGACAGAGGTTTCTTGCCCATGTCGGTGGCGGATTCGCTGCAGTTGCTGGACTGGACCGCCTGGCAGACGGCGCAGCAGAAACTTGACAACGCCCTCCCGGCGAGGCCACAATCAAGGCCGTCTTGAGAAACAAGTCCCCGTCCGCATCACTTGTATGAGAGGCAACCATGAGAAAGTTATTTGCCGCTATGGCATTTGGGCTGTTGGCTTCGTTCGGTCTGGACGCGTCGGCGGCGGATCTCGAGGAAGGATTCGTCTCGCTGTTCAACGGCCAGGATCTCGCCGGCTGGATCAAACGCGGCGGGTCGGCGGAGTACCAGGTCGAGGACGGCTGCATTGTGGGTAAATGCGTTCCGGATACGCCGCACAACACCTTCCTGTGTACGGAAAGGGAATTCGGCAACTTCATTCTCAGGCTGCAATACAAGTTCTTTGAACCCGGCAACTCGGGCGTCCAGTTCCGCTCCGCCGCTCGTCCGGAAGGCGATCATCAGCGGGTCTACGGGTACCAGTACGAAATGACGCCCGACGGCGGCTCGACCGGCCGAATCTACGACGAAGGCCGACGCGGCCACAAGTTTGGCATCATCTGGCTCGACGCCTATACCCCGCAGGATCGTCTGGAAGCCGCCCAGGCAAGCTGCAAGCAGGGCGAGTGGAACGACGTCGAAATTCAATGCGTCGGACCGTCGATCAAGACCTGGCTCAACGGCAAGCCCGTCGTTGATATGTTCGATAGCTTTTCGATGAAGGGCTTTTTCGGCCTGCAGATTCACGCCGGCAAGTCCGGATCCGTCGCCTGGAGGAATATCCGCGTCAAGGATCTGGGCGAGAGCAAATGGCAGCCGTTCTTCGTCAAAGGCGACGACGGCAAGTTCCAACTCGTCGACGCCAGGTTCATTCTCCCGGAAGAGTGGTCATTCACGGAAGACGGCGTTTTGCACGGCGTCCACTCCAAGGACCAGAAGAAGGACGGGCTGGTCATTTCCACCAAGGATTACGACAACTTCATCGCCCGCGTCACGTATCGCATGCACGGCGGCAACAGCGCGCTGTATTTCCGCTCCGAGGAAACGGCCGCCCCGTGGGTCCTGCGCGGATTCCAAAACGAAATCGGCAACAACGCCAAGGACTCCGCCCTTTGGCACACCGCCGGTATTATCGACGGCAAGATGGTTCCCGGCCGCGGCTGGGTCGTCACGAACGACGAGTTCGTCGACAAGGTCCGCAACAAAGACGACCAGTGGAACACGACCTGCACCGCCGCATACGGCGACCGCCTGGTCCAGACGCTGAACGGATTCTGCACGTCGGATATCGTCGACCAGGCGTGTGAGAAAACAGGCAAGCTCGGACTGCAAATGCACGGCGGGGCCGACTGCGAAATGTTCTTCAAGGACTTTGAAGTCATGCCCATTACGGAAGACATGATGAAGCTCATCGAGCGGAAGTGAGCCGAGGACTCGCAAGTGGTAGCGGGTGATCTGGCGATTTGCAGCACACCAAGGTCGAAGCGATGAAACCGACGCTGATTGCCATACTGGCGGTAACCGCGTTGCCGAACACGGCGAAGGCAGGCACCCCGGAAGATCTGGCGTTTTTCGAGCAGCGGGTGCGGCCGCTCTTGAAACAACGCTGCTACGGATGCCATTCCCACTCGGCTGGCGAGATCAGCGGCGGGCTGGCACTGGACTGGCGAAGCGGCTGGTCCCAAGGCGGCGATTCGGGACCCGCGGTGGTGCCTGGCAAGCCCGACGAGAGTTTGCTGCTCCAGGCGGTGCGGCGCGAAGGGCCGGAGATGCCGCCGGACGAGAAACTGCCGGACGCGGAGATCGCGACGTTGACCGAATGGGTGCGCCGCGGGGCGCCGGATCCGCGGATTGTCGAACCCGCAACGCCGAGCGCCGGCGGCGATGCGCGGATGGAGTGGTGGTCCCTCCGCCCGCTCCAGCGACCACCGGTGCCGACCCTGCCGGCGGAGGACGGACGCTGGATCCGTAATCCGATCGATGCGTTCGTCCTTGCCGCGCTGCGCGGCCGCCGTCTGTCTCCTTCCGGCGAGGCGGATCGCTCCACCCTGCTCCGGCGTCTCTCCTTTGATCTGCTCGGCTTACCGCCCACACCGGAAGAGACGGAGGCATTCACCGCGGACGCGGACCCGCAGGCTTACGAAAGACTGGTCGACCGCCTCTTGGCGTCACCGCGCTTGGGCGAGCGCTGGGCGCGGCACTGGCTGGACACGATCCACTTTGCGGAGACGCACGGGTTCGAGCACGATCTGTTGCGAGCCAATGCCTGGCGGTACCGCGACTACGTCATCCGGAGCTTCAATCGGGACACGCCTTGGCCCCGGTTCATTCGCGAGCAATTGGCGGCCGACGTGTTCTTCCCGAACCAGCCGCAGTTGACCGCCGCGTTAGGTTTCCTGGGCGCCGGGCCGTATGACCAGAGCACCGCCACGACGGCGCCGGTAACCTTTGATTACCTCGATCGCGATGACATGGTCACCCAGACGATGGCGGCTTTTGCCAGCACGACAGCCAACTGCGCTCGCTGTCATGACCACAAATTCGACCCGATCACGCAAGAGGATTACTACGCTCTGCAAGCGGTGTTCGCCGGCTTAGGCCGCGGCGAGGTGGCGTACGATGAAAACGCGTCGATTGCCGCGCGGCGGAATCACTGGCAGGCTTTGCGTCAGGCCGCCGAGACGCAGAACGGCGCCGTGCTGTTGGCAGCGGAATACGAGCCGATCGTGGCCGACTGGCTGCAGAGCCGGGCTCCCGACCCCGGCGACCTCTGGACGCGGCTGGAACTCGAGTCCTTTCAGTCATCCGGCGGGACCACGTTCGCGCGGCGCGAAGACGGGGCAGTCCGGGCGAGCGGCCCGCGTCCCGACAAGGATGCCTACACGATCGTGACGGCGACGAAATTGAGCGAAGTCAGCGCGATCCGCCTGGATGTGCTCACGGACGCCTCGCTGCCCAAGAATGGTCCGGGGCGTCAGGACAACGGCAACTTGCACCTCACGGAATTCGAACTGCAGCTTGTTGCGCCGGGGGCAAGCCAAGGCCCGCCACTGAAGATTCGCCACGCCACGGCCGACTTTGATCAGGCCGGCTGGACCATTGCCCATGCGCTAGACGGAAATCTGAACACGGCTTGGGGCATCTATCCGCGGGTAGGCCAGCCGCATTACGCAGTGTTCGAGCTGGATAACAAGCTCGCTCTGCCGCCCGGCGCGACGTTGACGGTGATTCTCAAGCAGTTGCACGGGAGCGGGCACCTGATCGGCTGCTTTCGGCTGGCGGCGACGTCGGCACCTGCCGCCAAGGCCGTGGTTCTGCCGGCGGCTGTGACCGAGGCGCTGAAGAAGCCCGCTGGGCAGCGGAGCCCGGCGGACCGGCTGGCGATCGCGGCGCACGTACTGACGAACCGAGCCGAGGAAGAACTCGCTCGCCTGCCGCCCGAAGTAAAAGTCTACGCGGCGGGGCGGACCTTCGACCCTGGCGGCGGCCGGCAGACATTGGCTGTGCCGAAAACGGTTCGCGTGCTGCGCCGCGGTGACATCCGGCAACCTGGGGCCGTCGCGGTGCCGGGTGCGATCTCAGCGATTTCCGGGCTGCCGGGCAGGTTTGCTTTGCCCGATTCCGCCCCGGAAGCCGCTCGTCGCGCCGCTTTGGCCGACTGGCTCGCCGACTCGAACAATCCGCTGACGTGGCGGAGCATCGCCAACCGGATCTGGCATTATCACTTCGGCCGAGGCCTTTGCGACACGCCCAGCGACTTGGGGCGGATGGGCGGCAGGCCGTCGCATCCGGAATTGCTCGACTGGCTGGCTTGTGAGTTGCGAGACAGCGGCGGATCGCTGAAGCACCTGCACCGCTTGATTGTGACCAGTGCCACGTACCGGCAGGTTTCGACGCATCGTCCCGAAGTCGCAGCCGTCGATGCCGATAATCGGCTGTTGGGGCGGATGTGCCGGCAGCGATTGGATGCCGAATCCTATCGCGACGCAGTGCTCGCCGTGTCTGGCCGGTTCGATCTGGCCATGGGCGGGCCCAGCGTCCAACATTTCCGTACCAGCCCCGGACCGCAGCTCACGCCCAACGTCGATTACGAAGCCGTGGATTGGGATGCGCCTGGAATGACGCGGCGGAGCATTTACCGTCTGGTGTGGCGTGGCATCCCGGATCCGCTGCTGGAGGCGTTGGATTTTCCGGATGCGGCGCTGCTGGCGCCGCAGCGTACGTTCTCCGCCTCGCCGCTGCAGGCCCTGGTGCTGTGGAATAATGCGTTCGTCCTGCATCACAGCCAGCATCTGGCCCGGCGTCTCGAGTCGCTCGGCAGTTCGACCGACGAACGCGTGCGAGCCGCCTTCCGCTTGGTACTGCTTCGTGCTCCCAGCGACGCCGAACGGGCGGCTTTCGTGGCGTGTGCCGAGAAGCATGGCTTAGCCGTGCTGTGCCGCGTGCTGCTGAACTCGAACGAATTCCTGTTTGTGAACTGAGGTGCGAACCATGACTGTCCCCGTCTGCCCCTCCGACGCCCCTCGTTTAACCGCGACCCAGCGGGGAGCGCGGGGAAGTGCGATCCGGCATCGCTGCGCGACATCCGCGCTCCCACACCCGCAAGCGGGTACCCGGTCGCGGTTAAACGAGACTGACGGGATCACTCCGAGGCCGTCCTACAATTCGCGCCGCGGTTTCCTGTGGCAAGTCGGCGGCGGTTTGGCCGGCCTGGCGGCATCGCGCCTGCTCGCCGAGGAATCGCTCGCCGCCGACGGATGGCTGCCCGAGCCCGAATTGAACGGCGGCTTGCACCATCCGGCCAAGGTAAAACGCATCATCCAATTGTTCATGACCGGCGGCGTCAGTCAGATCGACACCTACGACTATAAGCCCGCCCTGGAACGGCTACACGGCCAGTCGCTAGGCCCCAAAGAAAAACCGGAAGGCTTCACCGCCATGCCGGGGGCGATGATGAAGAGCCCCTTCGCCTTCCAACAGTACGGCCAGAGCGGACGTTGGGTCAGTTCGGTCTTCCCGCACCAGGCCCAATGTGTGGATGACATGGCGTTCCTGATGGCAATGGCCTCGAAGACCAACGTCCACGGCCCCGGCACGTACATGATGAACACGGGCTTTCTGCTGCCCGGCTTTCCATGCCTGGGCGCCTGGATTTCCTATGGTCTGGGCCGACTCGCCGACAATCTGCCGACCTTCGTTGTGCTGCCGGACGCCAAGGGACTGCCGTACAACCAGCGCGGCTGCTTCTCGACCGGCTTCCTCCCGGCCCAACACCAAGGCACCGTCATCGCCCTGGCCGCCCAACAGCCCGTGCCCGATTTGTTTGCCAAACCCCGGTACGGATTCGTGACGCCGGACGCCGACCGCGACGGCCTGTCGTTGCTGCACACGATGAACCGGCGGCATGCGGAGCTGAACCCCGGCGACTCGCGCCTGGAAGCGCGAATCACCTCCTATGAACTGGCTGCCAAGATGCAACTAAGTGCCCCGGAGGCTTTCGACCTGGCACGGGAGACAGCCGCCACGCAGCAAGCCTACGGACTGGATCAGCCCGTCACGCAGGACTTCGGCCGGCGCTGTCTCTTGGCCCGGCGGCTGATCGAACGCGGCGTGCGCTTCGTCCAGGTGTGGAGCGGCCCGCAGGGCGCCACGGGCAATTGGGACAACCATGCCAACATCCAGACGGAGTTGCCGGCGATCGCGGCCACCGTCGATCAGCCGATCGCAGCCTTGCTGCGGGACTTGAAAGCCCGCGGCCTGTTTTCCGATACCCTTGTCGTCTGGACGACCGAGTTCGGCCGCACACCTTTTGCCCAAGGCTCGCAAGGCCGCGACCACAACGGCGGCACGTTCGTCACCTGGTTGGCCGGCGCCGGCATCAAGGCCGGCGCGAGTTATGGCCAAAGCGATGAGTGGGGCTACCAAGCGACCGAGGGAAAAACCTACTGCTACGACCTGCACGCGACGATCCTGCACCTGCTCGGCATCGACCATGCGCGTCTGACCGTCCGCCAAAACGGCATCGACCGCCGCTTGACCGACGTGCACGGGCACGTGAACCAGCAGATCCTGGCGTGACGAAGACCACGGCTCGGGCCTGGGACCAGGGAGCATGACCGTGTTCGTAGATCAGCGTTTCTCCTTTCGGACCCCTCCAGACGGCTGCTTGCCCGTCGCCGGCCAACATTGCTTTGAGAAGCGGGTCCATGGCGTCGGCCCACATCTGGTAATCCGGGGGCGAGCGGTGCAGCAGGTCGCACATGACAGCCGTGCCGATCGAGCCGTCCCGCTCAAGGAAAGCGTCCCCCGATGTCCGCGAAGAACGTCTGCCGGTAGTCAGCCAGTTTGCTGATCTCGGCGTTCAGCGTCTTGACCTTCGCCCGCATCGGATTGTCCGCCTTTTCCCAGCAGGGAAGGATCCCCAAGACCAGGATCTTGGCTTCCCGCTACTTCCGCTGGTCCACGATCGCCGCACCTTGATTGCACCCGCTGCCGTGATCGGATACTGTGAGGCAAGACATTCCGTGCGCGTGTCGTTGGAGGTGATGCCGTAAGACAAAGACACATTGTGACGTGTTGGCGTGGCGCCCTGGTTGTTGCGCCACGCCTGAACGGTCAGAGAAAGGAGACCCGCTCATGAGTTCTGTTTTAATCCTTTTCGCGCTGGTGCTGGCCGCCGAGCCTGCACCGCTGCAAGCCGGTGCGGCGACCAGCAACATCACGCCCGAACTCGGCACGCTCGTCGTGGGCGGCTTCGCACCGTACCCGGCCGAGCACGTGCATGATGAACTGTACGCGCGCTGTCTCGTGCTGGACGACGGCCAGACCAGGCTCGCGCTGGTGGTCTGCGATCTGCTCGGCTTGCACCGCAGCGTCAGCGTCGAGGCGCGGCGGCTGATCCAGGAAGCGACAGGAATCCCGCCGGAGCACGTCCTCATCTCCGCGACCCACACCCATTCCGCCGGAACCGCGTTGGGCAAAAGCCGCTACGTGAACGAACAGGTGCTGGACGATTACCAGCGCTTCGTGGCTCGGCGCATCGCGGACGGAGTGCGCCGCGCGGTGAACCTCCTCCGCCCCGCAAAGATCGCCTTCGCCGCCATCGATGTGCCGGAGCACGTCCACAATCGCCGCTGGCGGATGCGTGAAGGCTCTGTGCCGCCGAACCCGTTCGGTAAGATCGACCAGGTAAGGACCAATCCGCCCGTGGCCAGCCCCGATCTGATCGAGCCGGCTGGGCCGGTCGATCCCGCCGTCTCGATCCTCGCCTTGCGCGAACCGGGCGGCCGGCTGATCTCCGTGTACTGTGCGTACTCGCTGCACTATGTGGGCGGAACCGGACCCGCGCATATCTCGGCCGACTACTACGGGATCTTCTGCGAAACGTTGAAACGGCTGCAGCCCGACGCAGACAGCGACCCGCCTTTCGTGGCCATGCTGGCCAACGGTGTCAGCGGCGACATCAACAATATCGATCGCCGCCACGCGCAACCCAGCCGCCAGCGCTATCAACAGATGCGCGAGGTGGCGGAGGACCTGGCACAGAAAGTCAACGGGGCGTTGGCCAAGCTGTCCTGGCGGGACCGCGCGCCGCTGGGGGCTCGCATGGGCGAGCCGCAGATCGCGTGGCGGACGATCGAACCGGACCTGTTGACTTGGGCGGCCGACGTCGAAGCCCGTGCGCCAAAGGTTCCCGACGGCAACATCCCCGTCGGTGCCAAGTGGGCGACCACGCAAGAATTCGTCCAGCCGCTCAGCTACGCGGGCCGGGTCCAGATGCTCGCACAGGCCCTCGAGCCCGCGCGGGTGCCGCTGCAAGCACTGCGGATCGGCGACGTGCTCGTCGGCACGAGCCCCTGCGAGACGTTCGCCGAAATCGGCCTGGAATTCAAGCGGCGCAGCCCGCTGCCACACGCCTTCCTGGTCTCGTTGGCTCACGGCTACATCGGCTATCTGCCCACCCCGCGGCACTTTGAACTGGGCGGCTACGAGACCTGGCCCGGGACGAATTCTCTCGAACCGCAAGCCTCGGTCGAGATGCTCGACACGCTGCTCGAAATGGCCGCGGAAATGGCACCGCAACCCGGCGAAGCGACCGCGCAGAAATAACTTGAATAAATCGTAGCAGGCACACTCCGTGTGCCGTCCGCAGTTTACGGCACACGGAGTGTGCCTACTACTTTGGAATGGAAGGAGCATGTGTGATGAACCGAGACGATCGCGAGAGACACCCGCGCTATGCGACCCCTATGGCCGGGGGCCAGGACGTGAGCGCGGGTACGAGGCGGGCGTTTCTTCAAGGGATGGGCGGCCTGTGCCTTGCCGGCACGGTCCTCGGCGGCCCGGCTCGCCGCGCAAGTGCCGAAGACGGCCCTCGACTCCGCCGCGGCAATGCGCAGACGCCCGAGGAAGCCCAACGGGAATTGGATGAGTTCAAGGCGTCCTACTCGGACCTCGCCGGATGGGAGCAGCGCAAGGCGCGGATTCGTCAGGGCATATTGGACGGAGCGAGGTTGTCAACACTGCCGGAAAAGACGCCCTTGCAGCCGCAGTTTTTCAATAAGCGAGTTTACGACGGCTACTCCGCGGAAAGCGTCGCCATCCAAAGCTGGCCGGGCTTCTACGTGACCGGCACGCTGTATCGTCCCTTGGATATGAAGCCGCCTTACGCGGGCGTCGTCTCCGCGCACGGCCACGGGGGGCGGTTTCTGCCCGGCAGGCAGATCCGCTGCGCCGTCCTGGCGCGCATGGGAGCGATCGTGTTTCATTACGACATGGTGGGCTACGGCGACTCCCAAGAGGCCGGCTGGTCCCACGGCAAGACGCCGGAGGTGCTGCGGCTGATCACGTGGAACAGCATGCGGGCCTTGGACGTCGTCTTTTCGCTGGACGGGGTGGATCCCAAGCGAATCGGCATGACGGGGAATTCCGGCGGCGCGTCGCAGACGTTTTATCTTTCCGCGATCGACGATCGCGTGGCGGTGTCGGTGCCCAGTTGTCAGGTCTCCGCCCATTTCTTCGGCGGCTGTGTTTGCGAAAGCGGCATGCCGATCCACTGGGGACCGAACCACAAAACGAACAACGCCGAGATCGCCGCACTGACGGCTCCGCGGCCCCAGCTACTGCTGTCCAACGGCGCGGATTGGACCAAGTTCACGCCGCAGACGGAATTCCCGTACATCCGCCACGTGTACAGCCTGTACGGGGCCGAAGACAAAGTCCAGAACGCGCATTTTCCGCGCGAAGGACACGACTACGGACCATCGAAACGGATGGCCGCTTACCCGTTCTTCATTCGCCATCTCGAACTCGATGGCGAGCGTCCCTGGGGTCGCGAGGGAGTCATCAACGAGTCGTTTGTGACGGTGGAGACCCGCGAACAGATGCTGGTCTTCGGACCGAACAACCCCTATCCCAAGGACGCCGTAGCCCCCAATACGCCTTTGCCGTGAAAGAACCGGGGGCGAAGACGCGTCCTGCTCGGCCGGGCCAAACAAGGCATCCCCGCCTTAGCCCGGTTAGAACAGCACACAGAACAGGAAGACGCAATTCATCAGAATGGGTCCCATGACGATCTCCCCTGGTTGGAATCTCCTCCGAGGTGAAAAATCGCCGAGTTCACAAATCACTTCTGACCTTCGCCCAGGCCATTGGTCTCGGTCGGGCGGCCCATCACGTCAGCTGGATCGACGAGCTTCACCCGGCCGTTGCCGGCCAGTTCGGCTAGGTCGCTCAGGTCATAGTACTGGAGCGCTCCGTGGACGACGTTCACCCGCGGGGCGTCGGGCGCGTTGATGTCCATGTGGCGAGCAACTCCTCAGCGACTTTTCGGCAGTCGGGTCTTACGCATCTCGGCCGTAACTTCCTTGGCGGCTCATGGTGTCGAACTCTGCTTGATCCGCTACTATTGTGCAAGGCACGAGAGGTGATTCAAAGATGGTGATTCAGGAATCCTGGAAGCCTGACCGCGTCTGCAATACACATGCGAAACTCACCGCGCCGGAAGCTCCCGACGCTCCTATTCCAAATCTCGCTTCAATTGTCGGACGTACTGCGTCACGGCGGAGGTGAAGTCGGCCAGGGCGCCGTCCGTGAACGGCGAGGCGCTCGGCTCGTACCCGCCTTCGGCAAATGCCGCCTTCGTGGTCAGGTACAGAAGTGAACCATTCGTCAGCCCGAAGTAGAACGTAACTTGAACCGCCAGTCACGCCCTCCGCCAGCCGATCGAAGTATGTATCCCAGCCGGACACGATTCTGAAGCCGGCCGCGCAAGTGCCGAAGATGCTCCTCAACTTCGTATCAGATCACCTCCCCTGCCCTGTTCTTCCCCGGCGGCGACGGGTATGGTCGCATCAATCACCAGTCCCGTCACGCCGGCCAGCATGAAGGCGGCGGCGCAAGCCACGAAGGCGGCCGCCCAATTTTGGCTTGCCCCGACGATCCAGATCAACAGCGGCGGCGTCACGGCGGCCCCGATGTTGCCCCACATGTTCGTCCAACCCAGCACGGACGCGACGTAGCGCCCGCCGGTGTCTTGGCAAAAGGCCCAGACGGTTCCTTGACTCCAATCGGTCAGGAACGCCACCAGCGAAAACAGCAGGACGGCGATCCAAGGCGAAGGCTCGAACAGGAAGGCCAAATAGGCCGCCGCGGCCAACAGCCGCGACAGGCCGATCGGCAACGCGCGGCTCCAACGCAAGCCCATCGTCCGCAACAGGCGATCCGTCCACATCCCGCCCAGCACCGTGCCGAACCAGCCGACCAGCGGCGGGATCGAGACCAGCAGCGCCCGCTCTTCGACCGGCAGCTGGTGAACCGTCTGAAAGTACCGCGGAGCCCAGGTCATGATGAACACCCAGCCGACGTTGGTGAACAGCTGCGAGGCGGATAGCAGCCACAAGCTGCGGCTGGCGAGCAAGCGTCCCAGCGGCGATTGCGCCCGGCCGCCCCCCCTGCCCTGCCCCGCGGACGCAGACGCCGGCGCGGGATCGGCGGCGGATCGCGCTGCGGGACGTGCGAGCTCGGATTCTTCGTTTCCCGTCCGGCGGCCGGGAGTTGCCGGGGGTTGATCTTCGATCAGCCGCCGTTCGGCATCGTTCACGCCAGAATGATCCGCGGGCCGATTGCGGGATGTCCACCAGACCAGCGGACCGACCAACAGCCCTAAGCTGCCGTACACGAACATCATCGGCCGCCACCCTGCGCCGTACAATTTTCGCAGGCTGTCGCGATGTGCGGCTTCGAGGATCAAGCGGTTCAGCCGCTGGGCCTGTCGCGCGTCGAGTTCGTTCGGCGACTGGGCCAGCAGCCGTTGGGCTTCGCGCTCCAGCGGCAACGGCTCGACGTCGGCGCCGGCAAAGAACCCGGCACTCGAAAGGATGCCGTTCAACTCGTCCGTCAGCTGCGCGGCATTCACTCTGCCTTGTGCGGCGCTGCGAATCGTGGCGGCGTCCCCTGCCCTGCCCTGCTCTGCCGCGGAGTGCATAGCAGCGCCGTCGGCAACTTGCAGCCGCATGTCCGGCGACAAAGCGTTCATGAGTTTCGCATTGACGGCCGCGGCGGGGCTTTCCTCGTCGGGCATGTAAAGCGCATGGCAGAATCGCGGCACGTCGAGCAGATCCGACGGCTGCAGCGTGGCGGGCGTCGACATCGGGGTGAGCCACACGATCAAGGGCCCGCTGGCGAACAGCGCCAGCCAGCCGCCGATGCGTCCGCCGACAGATACCAGGCTGTTGGCCGTCGCCCGCGCCGATACGGGCATCCATTTGCCGACGAGGCTCGCGCCCGTCGGGTATGCGCCGGCTTGGGCCAATCCGAATCCAAACCGCAGCACCAGCAGCATCCCAAACCCGGCGGCCGCGCCGGTCAAACCGGTCAGCAGCGACCAACTCAGCACATACGCGGTCAGCATGGCCCGCGGTCCGAACCGGTCCGTCAGCCAGCCCGAAGGCACTTGTCCGAGCGCGTACGTCCAGAAAAACGCGCTCAGCATCCACCCGATCTGCGTGTCGGTCAGTCCCAGGTCTTCCTTGATAAAGACTTCGGCGAACGAGATGCAGAACCGGTCCAGGTACAGCAACACCGCCATCACGGCCGTGACGGCCACGACGCGATAGCGGACTCGGGTGGGGGACGGGGAAAGCATAGGCGTTTGGCGAGAACGACCGAGATTCAAGGTAGCGGCGAGTATCGCAGACGAACTGGACGGTTGCAAGCTCGGCAGTGGACGAGCCCCGCGCTATAGGACGTCCCGCGAGAAAGCGCCGCCCGCCCGCGCTGACGGGCAAGAAAATGACGATTGACTTAAGCGATGGACGTCACCGAACATGTTGGGCGAGGACGGATATTTTTGTGGCAAGCTGCACACGGTTGCGGATACGTTGATTTATAATCCAGCTCTGGACTTCCGAGTCATCGGAGAAGCTCAACTTACCATCTGCGAGGGAGGCCCTTATGAAACGGTTCGTGTCGATCGTCGCGTTGATGTTGCCCGTTTTTGCACTGGGATCGTCCGCGGGCGCCCAGGACCCCAACGCGCTCGCCGCCGACGAGCAGCAAGCCGGTTGGCGGCTCCTCTTCGACGGCAAGACGACCGCTGGCTGGCGAGGCTATAAATCGACGAAGATGCCTGCCAGCTGGCGCGTGGAAAACGGCTCGCTGCTCTCTCGGCGCACACAGGGCGAATCGTTCGGCGATATCATCACGGACGAGCAGTTTGATGATTTCGAGCTGGTTTGGGAATGGAAGATGACCGCCGGCAACAACAGCGGCGTGATCTACCGAACGACCGAGGAACGCGCCAATGTCTGGGAGACCGGCCCGGAATACCAGATACTGGACAATCAACGACACGTCGACGGCCTCAATCCCTTGTCCTCGGCGGGGGCTTGCTATTCGGCGTTCGCGCCGGCCAAAGACATGACCCGGCCGGTGGGCCAATGGAACCAGTCGCGGATCATCGCCCGAGGCACCCACATCGAGCACTGGATGAACGGTGAAAAGCTGCTTGAGTACGATGTCGGCAGCCGGCACTGGCAGGCCCACGTCAAGACGAGCAAATTCTTCCCGTCGGCCTACGGCCAAAGCAACTGGGGCAAGGTGCCCAAGGGCCACATCGGGCTGCAAGATTACGGCGGGGCCATCGAGTTTCGGGGCATCAAGCTGCGTGTGATCGCCGCGACGGACAGGTGACATGAACGGCCGCCGCGTCCGCAACGGTGAGCCGCTCTATCGAGAACTCGTTGATCAGGTCCGTCGTGCAGCCGGTGCGTCGGACGCGCTGGCCGTTGCGGACCCTGGGCGGAGTCAAGTATCTCATCCGTGCGCCTTTTGCGTATTCTTACTCCTACTTGACCAGCACGATTTCAGCGTCGTTTTTTTGATCGAGACCGGGCGTGCTGCGGCCGCGGGCGATGGCTTGTTCCATGGCAGTTTTCATCGCAACGACGCGATTGGCGTGCATGTCCACCAGGTTCGTTTGCTCGCCGGGATCGGACGCCAGGTCGTACAGCTGGAAGGCGGGCAGGCCGCCGCGATCGTCGCGCCCGGGCCGCGGGAAACTCCAACCGCCCGATCCGAGGCAGAGCGCGAGTTTCCATTGCCCGTCGCGGATCGCAAAGCTGCCGTTGATCGACTGGCTGATCAAGCTGGTGCGGAATCGGTCCGTCGTCCTTGCCCAGCAGCGCGGCGAGAAAACTCACGCTGTCCTCGCCGGCATCCGGCGGCAGGGCGACTCGCAGCAGATCCGCGAAGGTAGCCAGAAAATCGAACTGGCCGATCAGTTGATCGGAGACGCTGCCGGGTTTCACCTCGCCCGGCCAGCGGACCAGAAACGGCACGCGGTGTCCGCCTTCGTAGAGATCTGCCTTGTGGCCGCGATAGATATGGCTGGGGTTGTGACCGGCGGCGAGAAGTTGGTCTATTTTCGCGGCAGGCGAGCAACCGTTGTCCGTGGTGAAGACGACGAGCGTGTTGTCGGCGAGACCGTGCCGATCGAGCGCGTCGAGGATGTGTCCCATGTCACGGTCGATCTGCAGAATGAAATTGGCGTAGGGATTGATACCGCTCTTGCCCTGGAATTCGGGCAAAGGCACGATGGGCGTATGGGGCGAGGCCAGCGGGACGTAAGCAAAGAAGGGGTTGCCCGCCTTCGCGTCGGCAGCCCGCTCGGCGATGTATTCGATCGCACGGCGGGTAATTCCAGGCTGCACGTCGATCGCCTCAAAATCCTTGCCGGCCGGTCCGGGGCGGTGGAAAGCCTTAGTCTCGCTGGCAACCTCCGTCGGCAGGCGACCGTTGATCCATACGTAGGGGAACATATCGAGTGACGCGCTGATCCCATAGAAGTGCAAACGCCCGAGGAGGAATGTCCGTCGGTAAACATCATCCCCTCGCGAGCCAGCCGGTCAATGTGCGGCGTGGGGATCTTGCTCTGCGGATTGCAGGCGGAGACATCGCCGTAGCCCATGTCGTCGGCCAGCACAATGATCACGTTTGGCCGCTGGACATCGGCAGACGACGGCTGGGAAAACAGCACCGCGACGGCGAATATCGCGGCAAGAATCAGAGTGCGGTTTTGCATGGCGTTACTCTCTGGCTAAGGGAAAACGTAGCGGAAGTCGCCAGACTTCCGAGAGGCTTTCCTCGCGGATGGAAAGGAATGGCTGATGCTCCGGCGGCGGCAGTCGGCCCCCTGGTCGCTCAGCAGCCAGTCGGCCATGCCCACCATGCGCCATTGCGAGTTGTGCTCGCCCGGATGCTGGTTGCCCATCCAATGCACCCATCGCTGCCCGGCCGGCACGGGGCTATCCGGATCGGTGATTTCCAGCCGGTACAGGTTTCGCCCGCCCAGCGACTTGCCCAGCACGTGGACCGCGGCGTGGGGATGCTTGCCCCACCGTTCCATCAACTCGACCACGTTTTCGTATGACATGGGCACCTGCGCGCCGAACCAAATCCGATCCTCGGTGAACTCGGGGAACAGGAGACTGTCGCCGCCGGTCGGTCGGGATTTACCCAGCGGACGGGCTGCCAGTTTTCGGCGTCATACGACCAGGTGGCCGCATTGTGATTGAACCGGTAAGCGTCGCCGCCGGGGAACGAGACGTCCACCCGCAACGTATTGCCCTTCGCGTTGCCCGTGATCTGAAAGTACAGCATGTTGCACCACGCGGGCCGCTGCGGCGCATGGCCGAGGGTGATGTGGAAGTGTTGGATCGCGACATTGCCACCAGCCGGCGTTTGATTTCCCGGCCTTGAAACGAGCGATGCCGACACCGGGTCAGGCAGCCCGCAGGAACACCCGCCCGGCGCAGGCGGTGCGCCACTGAAACCCACTCAGTTTGTCAACCCGATCGGCCAACGGGCCGACCCATGGGTGGTGCGAGATCCGCATGCAGCCGCCATGAAGTCGCGGACCGAAGTGATTCCGCCTCGCGTTCGCATCTGCGGGAACGACGACAAGCACGACAGACCGGTCTCTTGCCGGGCGACCGTTCCAGCGAAATCGTCCTGACGATGTCGAGGGTTGCACGCGGCTTCGCCGGAGCGGTACAATGACGGCGCCATGGGACCGCGGTGCCTCCCCGCGGAACCCGCGATTGGCAGCTCGCAAATTCCACCCTCCAGGAGCCTCGATCATGAACGTTCCGCAGTGGCCCGCCCTTCTGCTGTGTTTGCTCTCGTCGCCTGCGCTGGCAGCCCCGCTGGCGCTGGACGAACGTCCGGCAGGCCAGGAGGAATGGGGATACCGGCCTAGCGATGGGACCGTCGCCGAGACCACCCCGCCAGCCTTCTCGTGGCGTCCGCAGGCGGGGATCGTCGCTTGGGAGATCGAGTGTCAACACGAGGACCAGGGCACGGATTCCAGGCATCGCTTCGACGGCATCGGCTTCAACGTCTTCTGTCCACCGGCCGCCTTTCGGCCCGGTTCGTACGCTTGGCGCTATCGGGGGATCGCCAAAGACGGAGCCATCACGAATTGGAGCCGGTCGCGGAAGTTCACGATCCCCGACGACGCCGCCGTGATGCCGATGCCGCCGCGCGAGGAACTGTTGGCTCGCATCCCGAAATCGCATCCACGGCTGTTCGTCCGGCCGGAAAAGCTGCCGAAGTTGCGCGAATTGGCGGCCGGAACGATGAAACCGCAGTTTCAACGGCTGGTGGCGACCTGCGACAAGCTGCTGGTCGCTCCGCCACCGACGGACGAGCCGAAGAAGTACCCCGCCGATATGGAGCGAGGCAGCGAGGAGTGGAAAGCGTTGTGGTGGGGCAACCGGGTGTACACGATCGCCGCCCTGGACGGCGCAGCCACGCTCGGATTCACTCGCTTGCTGGGCGGCAAGGAAGAGTACGGCCAGTTGGCCAAACGCATTCTGTTGGACTGTGCCGCCTGGGATCCGCATGGGGCGACCGGATACCGCTACAACGACGAAGCGGGTATGCCGTACGCGTACTATTTCTCCCGTGCCTACACGTTCGTCCACGACCTGCTGAGCGACGAGCAGCGCGAACACTGCCGCCAGATCATGACCGCACGCGGCCGAGAGATGTACCAGCACCTTTGCCCGCGTCATCTGTGGCAGCCGTACTCCAGTCATTCGAATCGGGCGTGGCACTTCCTGGGCGAAGTCGGCATCGCCTTCTTGGACGAGATCGACGACGCGGATGATTGGGTCTGGTTCGCGATGAACGTGTTCTACAATGTCTATCCGGTCTGGTCCGACGGCGACGGAGGCTGGCACGAGGGCGTGATGTACTGGTCCAGCTACGTCGGACGCTTCACCTGGTGGGCCGACGTGATGCGGGCGGCAATGGAAATCGACGCTTTTGACAAGCCGTACTTCGCCCAATCCGGGTACTATCCCATGTACCTGATGCCCCCCGGCAAGACCGACGGCGGTTTTGGCGACGGCGCCAACCGGCGGCGCTCGGGCGACGTGGTGCCCCTGATGAGCGAATTGGCCGCCCAGGCCGGCAACGGGCACTGGCAATGGTACGTCGACCAGCATGGCGGAGCCGTGCCGACGTCCGGCTATGTCGGCTTCGTCCGCGGACAACTGCCGACGGTCGCGCCGCAACCGCCCGCAGACTTGCCCGCGTCACGCTGGTTTCGCGGCACGGGTCAGGCGTACCTGAACACCACCCTGGCCAACGCCGCCGAAGCGGTCCAGGTGATCTTCAAGTCCAGCCCGATGGGCACGCGGTCGCACGGCAACGAAGGCAACAACTCGTTCGGCCTTTGGGCCTATGGCGAACCGCTGCTGATCCGCACCGGACACTACTACATGTACGGCGGTCCGCATCATCGCGACTGGGTCTGGAGCACGCGGTCGCTGAACAACATCACCGTCAACGGCCAGGGACAGATCAAACGTTCGTCGGCCGCCAAAGGCGAGATCCTGGACTTTCAAACCACGCCGTCCATCGATGTCGTGGTGGGCGAGGCCGCCGAGTCGTACCAGGGGAGCGATCCGGCCAAGGGCTCCGGACAACGCCGCCGCCTGCTGGATCGTTACACCCGGACGATCGTGTTCGTCAAGCCGGATCTGGTCCTCGTTTACGATCGCCTGTGTGCCGTCGAGCCGGCGACGTTCGAGTACTGGCTGCACGCGAAGAACGAGTTCCAGGTCCGCGGCCAACGCGACATCCAGGCCCACGCCGGCGACGTGCAGTGCCGGATCGATCTGCTCGCGCCCGAGCGACTCGAGTTCTCGCAAACCAACCAGTACGATCCCAATCCGTGGCCGCAGATCACCGCGCGCGAATGGCACTTGACCGCCACGGCGCCGGCCGCAGCCAAGCAGATCGAGTTCGTCGCCCTGTACCGGCCGCATCGTACCCGCGATGCCGTGCCGACCGCGGCGACGCTCCAGCGTGTCGCGGGCGGTTACGTGCTGGAAGCGGAGATCGCCGATGGCCGGGTCGTGGCGTTGCTGCCCGCCGCCGACGATGCGACGCTGGCCGCCGGCGGATTGACCACGAAGGGGGAGGTGCTCGTGCGTCGCTTCGCGGCCGACGGAACGGTGGTGGAAACCGTCACTGCCGTAGCGATGCCGCGCGAAGATTGAGCCTTGACGAGGCACTAGGGATTGGTGGTCACCTGCACATCCTTGAACATGAACGGATTGTCGCTCAACCTCAAGGCCTTGCCGCTGGCGGTGGTCACGTTTTCGAGACTGACTTTCTGGGTTCTGACATACGCGAACTTCTCGACGTAGGAATCGTCGGTCATGCTCGGATTGAAATTCGCAAAAATGGCGGGACCTCGGTAGTTCGCGGGGTGGTTCGAGTCGTCGATGCGGAGGGTGTCGATGGTGATCCGTTCCGGCATGTAGCAGGTGTAGCCGAAATCGTGCTGCCCCGAGTAGGATCCGCCGATTAGGCTCGCGTTGATCGGCCGGCCGCCCGCGGGCACGAAGACGCAGTTGCGAATGACGAGTTCGCCCTGCCACGTGCTGCCGTAGTCGGAGCGCAGATTGATCAGGCTCCTTCCGTGGATGGTGGTGTTCTCCACCGTGAAGATCCCGCAGCCAATGGCGTTGATGCCTTGATGCCCCAGGGTCGAGTTGCGGATGGTGGCGTTGGCAACACCCATGTGGGCATCGAACCGGGAAAAGGTGCAATTATCGAAGACAAGATTCTTGCAGTAGTTAGACCCCAGGATTCCCCAGTACGTGCCGTCCTGGATGTCATTCGTCTGGCTGCAGTGTACGAAGGACACGTTCAAGGCGCCGTTGAGCGAGATATCGTAGCTGCCCATGGAGACGGGAACTCCCGCCGAGCCGATGGTCCGGTACGTTTTGCGTCCGGTCAGGATGGTGTTCTGGACCGTCACATCGGAGCAGTTGCCGATATTGACGAAGCCGCCATAGGGCGCGCCCTGGTCTCCTTCGCCGGTGACACGGTGTTCCAGCCCATCCACAAGAACACGGGAACGTCTGATCGCGATGCCCCGGCTGTAGTAGTTGTATTTCGATTCGGCGGTGTTGGCGATTGTGGTGAAACGTCCTCCGGTGATGGTCAGCGTCGTCGCGTCCAGGGGATGGGCGGTGATGTCCGTGATCTGGTCGAAATCCCAGATGATCGGAGCATCCCTCTGCACATTGCCGTCTTTGTCAACGAGAAAGACATCTGTCTGCGGGGAGCCATTGTTGCGATTCGCCCCAAACCGAATGTAGCGTCTTACGTGGGAATTGGTGACGGTGACCAGACAGGTGCCGGGCAACGAGACGTCGATCTTTTCCTGATTCTTCTTCAGGGAAGACACTCCCTTGAGTTTAAATGGTTGCAGGCTGGAACTCACCAGGAAAATATGCGACTTACGGTCTTGGACGTCGGTATCGTCAATGATGAAGGCAGCTGTGCCGAAATCGGTGTCGGTCTGGATGACCACCGTGCGGTTCTTTCCGCCGATGTAGTAGGTGGCGTCTTCTTCGGCTTTCACAGCAAGCCCGCGCTGATTGGCAAACGCATGGGCCGCAGCGATGGCGTCGATATCATCGGTCTTGCCGTCACCTTTGGCGCCGAATTCACCGTAACGGACGACGCCCTGTGCGGGCGCCGCGGCCCGCGCCCAAAGACTAGGCCCGCAGATACTCATCGCGACGGTTGCCGCAGCCATGCTGAACCGGACTGCCATCACGCCGGATCGTCTTCGACAACAAATCGGTCCGTTCCTGCTTGTCTGGGATGTCGTAAACATGGTCATCTTCTCCGGATGGGGGTTTGCTTGGACCGTCATCGCGTGGCTGCCGTAATGCGGGCGCTTTCGATCGGTCGGAACGTGCGGGACTTTTCACGCGGACGCCTCGGGGCGACCAGCGGACAGGAATTCTAAACTCCGAGCGGCGAAATTGCATCCCTCCTACCGTTCTTCAGGCTTCGCGGCGGGTTGCGCCGCTTCGTCGTTTGGTTTCGCCGCCGCGATCCACGGCGCACGAAATATCAGGCCGGTCATTTCGGCGGCACGCAGGGAAGAAGTTCGCTGGATCATCGTCAGTGCTCCCAAGAGCTTGCCAGCCATCGAATTTCCAACATGCGCCACCGCTCTCCCTCGGACCGTAGCTGCATTCGGCAGAATTCAGGGCGTGGCGTCCCAAGAGGCCCCGAATTCTGACGAATGCGGCTACGATTCGGGGCTCCCGACGCTCGTGCGACGCTTCCAGGTTTCGCGCGGGCGTCTTGATCATGAGCTCCGGATAATCCAGAATCACAATGCCCTGAGGAATGAGATCGCGAACCATCATGTCCAGCCCAGGCGTTTCTGGCTGGGTTCCACCAAAACCGCCACCTGTGCCAACGCCATGCACCGACTATCTACCCTATGTCTGTTCCTGCTCTCCTGCCCCGCCGCAGCAGAGACGATTCGCATTCCTCTGATACTCGAAGACACGGCTGGCTGCCGCGTGACGGCCCGGCGGGCCGAGCGGCTCTCGCGTGTGCCGACGGCAAATCTGCAGGGCTGCATCGTCATCGATGGGCGGCAGCCGACCCGGTGGAGCCGTGATGCGGAGGATCTCGAACGCACCGAGTCGGGGTTGCTCAACAGCAGCTTTTTGCGTTACGACTTTCATGTGCCCGAGGCCGGTCGGTATGCGGTCTACGTTCGGATTACTGCGCCGCCCGGCCCGTCACGATTCGTCGAGATCCTCGATGGCCGCCAGTACACCGGACCGCACCAGGAAGACAACCCCGGCGCGCAATCGGCGGCGAAATGGGTAGCTCGTCCCAAGGTAAGCCTGTCCGCCGGACTGCACCGGCTCAGCCTGGCGGCGAGCGGCTACCGGGCGCCACATATCGAGGCGATTGTCCTCGCCGCGGAATCGGCCTTGCCGCCCGAAGGCGAAGCTCCGCAAGCGGCATTTCACGACACCGGCCCGTGCCAGGTTCGCACGGCGCCGGTGCACCTGCCCGGCGATTTCCGGGTGATGGCGGTCCATGGTCTGCCGCCCGGCCTGCCGGTCGTGTTCAGCCGGGAGGGTTCCGATGAGCCTCAGCCGGTGTCTGGAGGCGGTGATCTGGCCGCCGATCGGCCAATCCGTTTCCACTTTACGCTCGACGAGTCGCAGCCGGCCGTGGGGCCGCTCTCGGTCGAGGTGGAAGCACCGGGCGTGGTTCGCCTCGCTGGCAGCGGCACCGAGTTGCTCTTCGACCGCAGCACGGGCGACTTCCTGATGCTCTACGACCCCACGAGCGACCGATTGCTGGCCGGCGGCGGAGAGCCGCGGCCGATGCTCGCGGTGCAGTTCAAGAAGGCGGGCCAGGCCCAGTGGACCCAGGTCGGGCCGGACCGGACGCTGGTGCTCAAGCAAAAGCAAACGTACTCGCTGGGCCAGTGGCACCTGGAGACGGTCAGCGAGACACCGCGGCGGAACGATCCGGAGGCGGTGCTTGTCGGCGAGAACACGCTGGAGATCCGCCACGTCTTCGCCGCCGACGGACTGGGCCGTGCCCGCGCAACCCAGCGGATTTCGCCCGAGCCGGGCGGTGTCTGGCGATTAGCCGTGGCAGTGGAGTCGCTGGAAGGCCCGGCCGACGTGGTCGGGGTCGTCTATCCGCAGCTGCCCGCCGTGCGGATCGGCGAGAGCGGACTGGACGACGTGCAGCTCCGCATGATGTCCTTTGGCCACCGCGCCGTGCAACCGGGCCGCGAGCCGCTGCACGATGCCTCTTACTGCGGCCGCGTGGTGATGAACTGGACACAGGTCTACGACGGCGAGGCGAGCCTCTACCTTGGAGCCCACGATCCGGCTGGCACGACCACGGTCCACGGCTCCGAGCGGAGCGGGCCCGACGGCGAGAGCGTGGGGCTGTCGCTGCGGCGGATGGACGAAATCCGGCCGGGCGAAAAGGCTATCTGGGAAACCCGCCTGGCCGTCGGCGGCGGCTCGTGGCACCAAGGCGCTCGCCTCTACGGCGACTGGTTCACCTCCGTGCACGGCCCCGCTGACTACCCGCAGTGGCTCCGAGAAAGCCCCGGCTGGCTCGACCTGCAGGCCGAGAACTACGGCGCCGACTTTCGCTTTGACCAAGTGGCCGACTGGCTCACTCAGGCCAAGGCCGTGGGAATGGACTGGGTACAGGTCTGGGGCCAATTCGCTTACGACTATGGCCCCTGCTGCTCGGCCTGGTATGGCCCATCGCCGCTGTACGGGGGCGTGGAGGGCTGGAAGCGGGCGGCGGCCGAGATCCGGCGCCGGAGCGGCCACGTGGGCGGCTATTTCATCTACGACCGCTTCGACCGACTGCCGGTCTGGCTCGGCAGCTTCCTGGGCCATTTCGACAAGACCAATTACGGCGACGACGTGCCATGGGACACGGCGGAGTTCCAACACGCGATCGCCGCCGTCACCGATCCGGCCGGCGTGCTGCCGCCCCCGCAGCCCACGGACGTCCAGATCGAGAAGTACCGAGCCGAGGTGGCCGAGCATCGCAAGCTCTACGCCGAAGGCCAGCGGGCCGCGCCGGTGCAGTGGTGGGAAACCGCCTATCTGCCCGATCCGCAGTGGCGGGATTACCTGGCAAGCTGGATCGGCGATCGCTACGCCGGCCAGTGGGGCGCCAACACGTGCTATATCGACGTGCTGGGCACCGGCAACGCCACCATCGACTACGACCCCCGCCGCGAGAACAACGGCGACGGCTCCTGGGGCATGGGCCGCAAGCTGCTGGCTGAGGATGTACTGAAACGAGCCAAGCGGCACGATCCCCAGTTCGGACTGACCATGGAGGGACTCGGCGACCTGCCGGGGCTGTATGCCGCCGCCATGTGCAGCGGAGTTTACCGCAGCCATCGCAACGTGGTTCGCTATGCCTTTCCCGATCGCATCCTGATCCACGGCATGGCCAACGCCGGCGGCCACGGCACCGGCGGGCCGCTGAGCCGCTATCTGACCACGTTCCGCGAGGCGATGCGGTGGGACATCGTTGGCCGGCCCACCTCGCTGCCGGCCACGCTGCTGAACCTCACCCGCTCCTTTCTGCCCGAGTTGTACCAGGCCAGATTTCTCGATGTCGAGGGGCTGCAGATCGCTGATCCACGCATCGAGGCCCGTCGTTTCGAGGCCACCCAGACCGCGCTGGGTTGTCACGTGATCACGCTCAGCAATCCGGACCGCGTCACAGGCGAAGTGCTGTTGACCGACCCGGCCCTCCACCGCGCCGGGATCGCGCTGGGTTTGACCCTCGACGGCCGGCTGGTCGCGGCGACCAAACGTGCCCAGAACGAATCGCTCGCCTTGCCGGTCGACGGCATGACGCTGGCAGCCGTTTACCTCGTGCCGTCTGACAGCGACAAAGCAACCGTTTGGCCGGTCCTTTGGGCCGACTGGACGACGGCCCAACAAGTCCAGCCGGCGACCCTGCTGCTGTTCAATCTGTCCGGCAATGCCCAGCAAGTCGACGTGGAACTCGAATGCCAAGGCTACACCGATCCCTATGACCAGCGGCTGCCAGCCGAAGCCCGCGTGCGGCACCGCCGCACGGTGGACCTCGAGCCGAGGCGGGCGACCGCCGTCCGATTTGAATCGCCGCAAGCAGCCGTGGAGGCTTGGCGGAACTGGACCACGCGCTGGTCGGTCGCGCTGCCCGGCTGGGGCTACGCGCGAGAACAACTGCTCGTGCCGCTGCTGCTGGACCCATCGTTCGAATTCACGGGCGCCGGCACCGGCGAGGGCATCGACGGCCGTGCGCTCGAACTGGGCCCGACGACGGCGGCGTACCAACACCGCGTGCTCGATCTGTGGCTGCTGGGCCGCCGCCGCTATCGTCTCAGCCTCCAAGCCAAACGAACCGGCTTCAAGGCCGACGTGCGAGGCACACTGCTGCGGCTTTCCAAGGGGGACGACGACGGCATCGAAGATCACCGCTGGGCCCTGGATCCCAAACGACCCGGCGAGTGGCAGGAACTCGGTGGAATATTCACCACTCCGCCCGGACTCGCGCGTGCCTCGCTGTACCTGTATAACGTCCGCTCGCCCGATACCGCCTGGTTCGACCGTCTGCGGATCGATGACCTCGGACCGGGTGAGTAAGCGGGTTCTTCCGCCGGCCGTTCCGCCTTACGAAATTGGATCTCGCCGCGATTGAAGATGGCACATTCGTCGATCGTCGTTTACGGCGACCCAGAGCATCTCGCCCCCGCGCTCCCCGCTGGGTCGCGGTAAAACGAGCCAATGCCAACCGTGAGCGGTATACAGCGTTAAGCGCCCCTGGTAGAACACGGAGACGGACTCGACTGAAAGGCATTTTTTGAAAGGAACTCCAGCATGCATCGCGCCGTACTTGCCTGCCTTGGACTTTTGGCATTGGGGTCGTCGGTGACCGCGGAGACTCGGCCTCCGAACGTGGTTTACATGATGGCGGACGAACTCGGGTACTATGAAGTCTCGTACATGGGCAACCCCAACATCCGGACGCCCAATCTCGATCGCATGGCCGCCGCTGGGATACGATTCAACAATCTGTTCGCAGGCTCCTCGGTGTGCGCGCCCACGCGGTGCAGCTTCTTGACCGGCAAGCACAGCGGTCACACCTCCGTCCGCGTCAACGGCGGCGGGACTCCGTTGCGGGCCGAGGAGGAAACGATCGCCTCGCTGCTCAAACGCAAGGGCTACGCCACCGGCGGGTTCGGCAAGTGGGGCTGCGGCGGGCGCGATTCGACGGGCGTTCCCGAGCGGCATGGCTTCGACGTGTTTCTGGGCTACTACGACCAGGTTCACGCCCACAGCTTCTATCCCCCGTACATCCTGCGCAACAGCGAGGAAGTGCCGTTGGCGGGCAACCGGGGACTGAGCGACGGCGAGACCTACTCGCACTACGTGATCTTCGAGGGCGCGGGCGACTTTATCCGACAGCACAAGGACCAGCCGTTTTTCTGCTACCTGCCCGTCACACCACCGCACGGTGCTTTTGACATCCCGGACTCTGATCCGGCCTGGGCGATGTACCAGGACAAGCCTTGGCCGGAACCCGCGCGCCGCTATGCTGCGATGGTCACGATGATCGACCGGCAACTGGGCGAATTGCTCGCGCTGCTCAAAGAACTGGGGCTCGCAGAGCAGACGCTGGTCATCTTCAGCGGCGACAACGGCGGAGCCGACTACTTCGCCTCGCCCGAATTTCCCCGCGGTATCCACGGCGCGAACAAGCATCCGCAGACGGGCGTCGAGTATCGCGGCCGAAAGGGTAATCTGTACGAAGGCGGCCTGCGGATCCCGTTCGTCGCCTACTGGCCGGGGAAGATCGCTCCCGGCCGGGTCTCGGATCATCTCTGCTACTTTCCGGACATCCTGCCGACCATCGCCGACGTGACCGGCAGCACTCCGCCAGCCGACATCGACGGCATCTCCATCTTGCCCTCGCTGATCGGCCAGGAAGCCGCCTGTCGTCCGCAACAGCAGCACGAGTACCTGTACTGGGAAATCGGCAGTTGGACCGCCATTCGGCAAGGCGATTGGCGAGCCGTCCAGCCGAAAACGGGCGGTGCTTGGGAACTGTACGACCTGAGCACCGATCCCAGCGAATCGAACGACGTGGCAGCCCAACACCCCGACGTGCTGGCCAAGCTGAAAGCACTGGCGGCCGCCGCGCACGAGCCGGCGGTCGAAGGCACCTTCACCACCACCGAACGGCACGAGCGGGACCGTCGGGCGAAATACGGCAAACACGACGACACCAGCATCGAGGCCACTCCCAGCGGCGTGCGCAAGAAAGGGCAGAGCGGTCAGGCCGCGCACCGCTTGCCCACCGAAGACGCGTTGGCGAACAAGGCTTGGAAGATCGCCCGGGTCAGCAGCGAGAACGCCGGCAACGGGAAGTTCGCCGTCAATGCCATCGACGGCAACCCTTTGACCATCTGGCACACCCGATTCTCCGGGGACGAACCAGAAAAGCATCCGCACGAACTGGTCATCGACCTAGGCGCCAGCCGCCGCTTGCGTGTACTCCGGTACTTGGCGCGTCAGGACAACAGTTGGAACGGGGCCATCCGTGATCTCGAGATTGCCGTCAGCGACGATCCCGATGCGTTCGGCGAGCCCGTCGCCAAAACAGCGCTGATGAAGACGCGGGAGCCGCAAGAGATCGCGTTTGAACCCACCGCCGCTCGTTACGTCTTGATTCGAGCCCTTTCGGAAGTCAACGACGGCCCCTGGGCCAGCGCCGCCGAGATCGGTCTGGTGGGAGAATGAGGCAGGCTGATGGATCGAGCAGATCTTGACGTCGGTAGGAACCGGCCGGTCGCCTGTTTCTGGGGCGAAATGGATCGGAATCGCGACGGTCGAAATGAGGAGGTGCAAACATGGCAATTCTGTCGTCAACCGCGCGGCTGTTATTGTCGCTTCTGATCGTCGTCGCAGTTGGAGCCGGGACGGGCGGACTGGCCACACTTGCTGCGGCGGCCCAGGCTCCCGCCAGTCCACCAGAACGGGCCTTGGTCGAACAGCGGAGCACGACGGCGTGGGTCGGCCAGTCGTCGCGAGACATCCCCGTAGTGTACGACGTCGACGTGCTCGTGGTGGGCGCATCGTCCGGCGCCGTGGCCGTCGCGGTCGAAGCGTCCCGAGCCGGTGCGAGCGTGCTGGTCGCCGCACCGCGACCCTACCTGGGCGACGACATTTGCGGGCGTCTGCAATTCTGGCTCGAACCCGGCGAGCAGGCCGTCCAGCCGCTGGCCAAGGAGATCTTTGCCGACGGCCCGTATCGGCCGCTGCACGTCAAACGCATTCTGGACCAGGCGCTGTTGGACGCCGGCGTACCCTTCCTGTATAGCTGCCTGGTAACCGACGTGCTGATCGATTCCCGCGGAGCGGTGTCGGGAGTCGTGGTGGCCAATCGGGCCGGCCGCCAGGCGGTGCGGACCAAGGTGATCGTCGATGCTACGGATCGAGCCGCCGTGGCGCGCATGGCGGGGGCGCAATTCCACTCCGCCGCGCCCGGCAACCAGGTCTTTCGCCGTTGTGTCGCGGGCGGCGAACCGAAGAGCGGCCCAGGGATCGCGGTGCGCCGCCGCGGCATGTCGATCGTTCCGCAGTTTGTCGCCGATGCGGCTAGAAGTCAGGGCGCGGACCCGCGTCAATCCAACCGAGTGTACGCATCCGTGCTGAAGGACTACGGCGTCAAAGAAGAAGGAATCCGCAGCGCCATCGAGGTCGCCGAATACGAACTGACCATCGCGTTGCCCGATGAGAGTTTCGCCGCGCTGGCAGAGGCCGAACAGTTGGCTCGCGACATGACCTTCGATCCCGCCCAGGTCGAAACCTCCGAGTTTCTCTTCCACGTACCGCCCGGCTCGATGCGAGGCAAAGTCCAGGGAGGCGACCCGTGGCCCGGCGCGGGGCACCTTTCGCTCGACACGCTGCGACCGGCCGGCGTTTCGCGCCTGTACGTGCTCGGCCCCTGTGCCGACATCCCGCGGCCAGCGGCCGAGCAATTGCTGCGGCCGGTGGCCGTGATGGAACTCGGCACTCGGGTCGGTGCAGCCGCCGCGGCCGAGGCTGCCACGATCGAAACTGCCGCGGCCGAGACTGCCGCGATCGAGCCCCGGGAGACGATCGCGTTGCCCGGCGACTCCCCCCCGAAGGCCACCGTGCCGGGCGAGGTCCGCGAGAGGCTTGTCGGCATCCGGCCCTCGCAGCGGAACCTGCCCGCCGTCCGCGTCCCGGCCCGGACCTTGCCCGTTCTGGGACGTTATGACGTGGTGGTCATCGGCGGCGGCACCAGCGGCGCTCCCGCGGCCCTCGCTGCGGCTCGACAAGGGGCGAAGACCTTGGTCGTCGAGTACCAGCACGCCTTGGGCGGCGTGGGCACGTTGGGCCTGGTGGGCAACTACTACCGCGGATTCAGCGGCGGATTCAACGTCGAATTGGAACGAGGAATCGCGCAGCTTCACGCCACTGTCTACGCCGAAGCCAAGATGGAATGGTGGCGCCAGGAGATCCGCAAGGCGGGCGGAGAGATCTGGCTGGGGTGTCTCGGCTGCGGCACGCTGGTCGAAGATGCGAAGGTGACGGGCGCGCTCGTTGCCACGCCGGCCGGGCGCGGCGTCGTGCTGGCCCGAATGGTGATCGACGCCACGGGCAGCGCCGATGCGGCGATTGCCGCCGGGGCGCCGTACTTCGATCCGTATCGCCAGGCGTTTCCGCCTCAAGGCACCGGGTTGCCCGCCCGGGCACTGGGCATGAGCCGCAACAGCACCAACTGGACGCTGGTGGACGATTGGGATCTGGTCGACGCCTGGCGGGCCCAGGTTCACGCCAAGCAACGGTTTCACGCCGCTTATGACCTCAGCCGCCTGATCGACACCCGCGAACGGCGGCGCATCGTCGGCGATTTCGAACTCTCGCCGCTGGACATTATCAACGAGCGGACCTACCCGGACAGCATCGCGGTCGTCCGGTCCGATTTCGATTCGCACAGCTACCTGGTGAATCCGGTATTTCTGCTCGACTCTCCGGGCCGCGCCGACTTCCGCGCCCACGTGCCGTACCGATCGCTGCTGCCCAGGGAACTGGACGGCATGCTGGTGATCGGGTTAGGAACGAGCGCCGATCGCGACGCGGTCTCGCTGGTCCGGATGCAACGGGACCTGCAGAATCGCGGCTACGCGGCCGGCGTGGCCGCAGCGATGGCTGCCCAGTTGGACGGAGCCGTCCGCGAGATTGATATCCGACGGTTGCAGCAGCACCTGGTGAGCATCGGCTGTCTCGAGCCCGCCGTGCTGGCGCACAACGATTCATATCCGATCGCCGAAGCGCAGATCGTCGAAGCGGTCAATGACTTCGTCGCGGGCGCCCGGGGAGCCGGCGCCGGTCATCCGGTGGCGAAATTCCTCACCCAACCCGACTTGGCCGTCACGCTGCTCAAAAGCCATTATGCCGCGGCCGGCGACCACGACCGCCGACTGCGTTGCGCGCTGGCATTGGCCTTTCTCAGCGACGCGATCGGACTCGATGCCCTGATCGCCCAAGTCGAAGCTATCGATGGATTCGATGCCGGATTCGAGCACATTCATTGGGCCGGAGCGACCAGCCGCTGGAGTCAGCTGGACATCGTCATCCTGGCGCTGGGCAGTACCGGCGACCCGCGGGCGCTGGAGCCGCTGCTGAACAAGCTGAACCGCCTGATCGAGAAGGACGAGTCCTTCTCGCATATCCACGCCGTGTGCCGGGCTCTGGAATCGTTGGGCAACGAGGCGGCCGCACCGCCACTGGCCAAGCTGCTGGCCCGCACGATCCGCGGCGTGCCGGTCTCGGGCCACGCGATCAAGACCATCGACGACGGTCGGAAGTTTGCCGACCAGGGCCCGCGTGAAGGGCGCGAAACCGGCCTGGCGTTGCGCGAACTGGCGATCGCTCGGGCGCTGTACGGCTGCGGCGATTACCAAGACCTGGGACGCGACACGCTGACCGACTACTGCCAGGATCTCCGCGGCTACTTCGCCCACCACGCCCGAGCGGTGCTGGAGCGCAAAGAGAGCCGCTGAGACCGTGGAGGTCCGGCAGATGAAAACACGGTTGTGTCGTCTTGATAATAAGCTGCGGGCGAACCAGAATCACAGCTAAAGGGCATCGGTCGGCGCTGCTGGCCCACTTGGGCAACATCTCGTACCGGTTGGGCGAACAAGTTCCCTTCGACACGCGTGCGAAGGCCTTCGGCGACGACAAGCTGGCTTACGAATCGTTCGCGGACATGAAGCAGCACCTGGCGGACGCCGCGAGTTTGAATTTGACTGACACCAAGTACCGGCTCGGTCGCCTGCTGCACTTCGACGCCCAGGCCGAGCGTTTCGTCGGAGATCCCGACGCCGACCAACTGTGCACCCGGCCGTACCGCGCACCGTTCGTGGTGCCCGCCCAAGTCTGATTCGGTCCCCGGGGGGGACATGTCGTGTTGCGGGCAGGCAAGGGAAAACCTGCCCTTGTCAGCCATTATCCGGGCGACCAAGTAGTAGCGAAGGCCGTTGACGCCAGAAATGAGCGGACTGGCGCTAGGCCACTTACTTTGGACCCGGACATGGTGAGCCGCAAGGCGTATGCGCACGGCCGAGAAAGCGGTCTTTGCGGGTGACAACGGGCGGGCTTTCTGGCATAATGATTTTCGAGTTGTCTCCCCAAAAGGATCCCGCGTCATGAGCACGGTTTGCAGGCCCGATTCCTCCGTCGTCACGTATTTCGCGCCAGCCGGCCGAGACCCGCCCGATGAATTAAGTCGCCGAACTGATCTGGTGGCTTCGGTCCCGTTGCTCCAGCATACGATCGACGCCATGCCCGACGCGGTCTTGATCTTGAATGGCCGGCGCCAGATCGTGGGGGCCAACCGGCGGCTGCTGCAAATGCTGGAATGCAGCTTCTCCCAGGTGCTGGGCAGGCGACTGGGAGAACTCTTGGGCTGCAAGAACGCCGCCTGCGGCCCGGATGCGTGCGGCACGTCGCGAGTTTGTTCGCTATGCGGCGCCGTCAACGCCGTTCTGGACTGCCAGCGATTGAATGATCAGGTCACGCGCGAATGCCGGATTTCGCCGGCCGATCCCGTGGGGACCGCCTTAGATCTGATGGTCAGCGCCTCGTCGGTCCGCGTGGAGGGCGAACGCTTCACGATTTGCGTGGCCAAAGACATCAGCGACCAGAAGCGGCTGAGCGTGTTGACCCGCCTGTTCTTTCACGATTTGATGAACATCGCCGGCTGCATTCAGGGTTATGCGGAACTGCTGCAGGGCCGTCTGGCAAGTCTTTCGCCCGAGGACGAAGAATTGGCCGAATTAGCCCAACTGTCCGAGGAACTCGTGGAAGAGATCCGCTCGCAACGCGATCTAACGTATGCGGAGAGCGGCGAGTTGGAACCCGAATTTCGGCCGGTGCAAACGTGGGCCTTGTTGCAGTACTTGCAGCGAATCTGCGAGCGGCAGCCCGCAGCCTGCAATCGCCGGATCGTCTTGGACGACATCTGGCAGGGACAGATCGTTACCGACGCGAGGCTCTTGCGACGAGTCCTGGGCAACATGATCAAGAACGCCCTGGAAGCGGTTCCGCCGGGCGGCGTGGTGACCGTGCGGTGTGCCGCGCAGGGTGACAACAGCGTCGTGTTCAGCGTCCATAACCCCGGCAGCATATCCCCGGAGGTGCAGGGACAAGTCTTCCAACGCTCATTCAGCACCAAGGCGGAGTCGGGGCGCGGCATCGGCACCCACAGTATGAAACTGTTCGGCGAGCGGTATCTGAGCGGCCGCGTCAGTTTTACCAGCGACGAAGCCAACGGCACGACATTCCGCATCCGCTTGGCCAAACTTCCGGGCGGCGTACGGATCTAGCGACCGCGCAAAAATAACTCGGACAGGTTTTGCTTTCAGAGCAAACAAAACTCGCGCAGGCGCGAAGAAGACATCTTTCTGCCAACCGTGAAGAAGAGGTGGGTTATAAATTGGGGGTTATAAATTAAGCGAGCGACTCATGTTGCTCCCATTTATAACCCCCAATTTATAACCCGCTTCTTCCGTGGTTTTTCCTTTGCGGTCTCGTCCAATGATGGGATGGAAGACTCTAGTGCTTTCACTGAATCTCTGTTCAAGTTATTTCTGCACGATCGCTTAGTCCAGGCGGATCACGCGCGATTGCGGCGGGCCTGCATCACCAGTTCAAGCCTTCCGGCAAGCGGTTCAGGTTCCCACAGCCATCGCGTGTGACGACGACCATATCCTCGACACGGATTCCGCCGATTGCTTTGCAGTACAGCCCCGGTTCGATGGTGACCGCGTCGCCGGCGACCAGTTCGGGGCCGCCTTTGTCCAGCAGCGGCGGCTCGTGCACGTCCAAACCGATTCCGTGCCCCGTCCCGTGGGTGATTGCGCAATAGTCGTCCGGCGCTTCGGGCCCGGGCAGGCCCACGGCGTAACCGTGCGCCGTGATCGCGGCGAGGGTCGCCTCGTGGACCGCTTCGCCCGTCACGCCGGCCCGGCACGCCGCCGTCGCGGCCGCCTTGGCGGCGACCACGGCTCGATGCATTTGCTGAAGTTCGTCGCGGATCGTGCCGTGGACCACCGTGCGCGTGCAATCGCCGTAGTACAGCGTTCGCCGATTGCGGGGAAAGATATCGACGATCACCGGCTGCTCGGTCCTCAACTCGCCCGAGCCCAGTTCGTGACAATCGCCACCGGCCGGCCCACCCGCGACGATCGAAGTTGGATTGGAATAGCCTCGCTCCAGCAGGAACACGTCGATCGCTGCGCGCAATCGCTCGGAAGTCAGCGGCCGGCCGTCTACCAGCAGCACGCCGTCGGCCCGAGCCGACGCCCGAGCGACCGTCTCACAAGCCATCTGCATGGCCGCTTCGGTCGCCTGCTGTGCTTCCTGCAGCCATTGAACCTCCTGCTCGTCCTTGCTCCGCCGCTGCAGCACTCCCCACTGCGTGTCGCATTCGACGGCAATCCCCGCCTGTTGGATTTCGTGGGCGAAAATCAGCGGCAACGTGCGGTCCGCGACGACGCGGCGAACGCCTTCCCGCCGCAGGCATTCGGCGACCGCCTGGGCCGTGGCCGTTTCGCGGTCGCCCGACAATCCGCCGGCCGGTGCGAAATCCGCCGGACAAGCGACTTGGTCCGCGCGGGCCTGGCCGCGGGCGCGCTCCATTTCGATGTCTCGCAGAATGAGAAGCGAATGCGTTCCCCCGGCGCGAGGCAATTCGATCAGCGCCGCCGGATCGCCCACCGAGAAGCGGATCCGCCAATAGAACGTACAGTTGATCGCGGGGACGCCTGCCAAGACTCGGGCCTCGCCAGAAGATATCGCGCCAAATTGAGCCATCGGACACACCTCGTTTCGCCACGGATTTGCCGTTCGGCCGGTTCACCATTCGGCCTTGGTACATTATCTTACCTCTCGGCACAAGACACAGACTTGCCCGAGCAGCAAAAAATCACGCCGTTGCCCGGCTAGTCCTCTGCAGAGAAAACGATGATGAGCACGCAACCTATCACCATTGTCATTGTCGGCGGAGTTGCCGGCGGCGCTTCGGCCGCGACCCGCGCCCGGCGGATGAACGAACATGCCGACATCATCCTGCTGGAGAAGGACGAGCACGTTTCGTTCGCCAACTGCGGCTTGCCGTACTATCTCGGCGGCGAGATCGCCGATCGGCAGAAACTGCTGGTCGCCACGCCCGAATTCCTGGCGCGCCGCTTTCGCATCGACGTGCGAACGCGTCAAGAAGTCCAATCCATCGATCGCGGCGGCAAGACCGTGACGATCCGAAACCACGCCGGCGGTGAAACGTACTCGCTGGCGTATGACAAGCTGATTCTTGCGCCGGGCGCCGAGCCGTTGCTGCCGCCGCTGCCGGGCACAGATGCGGCCGGCGCATTCACCCTGCGAAACATGGCGGACACCGACCGGATCAAAGCGGCCGCGGACGCCTGCGTTTCGAAACGGGCCGTCGTGGTCGGCGCTGGATACATCGGGCTGGAGATGGTCGAGCAACTGGTTCGCCAAGGATTTCAGGTCGCATTGGCGGAGTTGCTGCCGCAAGTCCTGCCGTTGCTCGACGCCGAGATGGCGCAGCCGCTGGAAGAGACCTTGCGCCGCCACGGCGTCGAGGTGCATCTGAGCGACGCCATCCAGCGCGTCCTGACAGATGACCGGAACGCGGCCGTCGGCATCGAGTTGCAGAGCGGACGCGTGGTGCAGGCCGAGTTGGTGATCTTGGGGCTGGGCGTGCGCCCGAACCTGGCGTTGGCCGCGCAAGCCGGCCTGACGATCGGTGTCGGAGGCGGTATTGCGGCCAACGAGTTCCAGCAGACGAACGATCCGGATATCTACGCCGTCGGGGACGCCTGTGAATACGTGTTCGGCCCCACCGGCCAGGCGCAGCGGATCGCCTTGGCAGGACCCGCGAACCGCGCCGGCCGTCTGGCGGGCGAACACGCCGCCACAGGCCGATCGATGCCGATGGCCCCAGTCTTCGGCACCTCGATTGTCCGCGTCTTCGACCGCACCGCCGCCGTGACCGGCCTGACAGCCAAGAATGCCGCGCGATTCGGCGTGTCGGCACACAGCGTCACCATCGTGGCCAACCAGCACGCGGGCTACTACCCCGGCGCAACGCCGTTGACCCTCAAGCTGACCTTCGATCCAACCAGCGGACGCGTCCTGGGCGGTCAAGCGGTCGGAGCGGACGGGGTCGATAAACGCATCGACGTGCTTGCCACGGCCCTTGCGTTCAACGCGACGGTTCGCGATCTGGCAGGCTTGGATCTGGCTTACGCGCCGCCCTTTGGATCCGCCAAAGATCCGATTCACCAGGCCGCTTTTGCAGCCTGCAACGCGCTGGATGGATTCGAACAGTTTCTGGATGCCGGCGCCGATTTGATCGGCCGGCAAGTGATCGACGTGCGTACGGCGGGCGAAGTGAAACAGACGCCGCTGGCCGGCGCACCAAACGCCGTGAACATCCCCGTGGATGAACTGCGGCAGCGGATCGGAGAATTGGATCCGGCGGCTCAGACCGTGGTCTCCTGCGGGATCGGACTGCGCGGCCACGTGGCCGCACGGATCCTGAAACAACACGGCTTTGCCGACGTGAAAAACCTGTCCGGCGGCGCCACCATCCGCAATCGGCTCGTGCGCGCGGATCCCGTTTAACGCCAACTTTGATCGCGACGTGGTCTTCCCCGCGGATCGCCGCGATCTCTACGCTGCTTTCATTTGCGATGGTCGATCACACGCATCGATCTCCACGGCCCCCGTAAAAATCGCAGGCAGAAGACCACGCCCAAGGCACAGATCCAGGCGGTCAGCACGAACCACCACCAGAATAGCCCCAGCCCCAAGCCGAGCCAGCACAAAAGCACGCCGATCGTGGACATCGTCAGACTGACCAGTAGTACGAACCACGTGTCGCCGGCGCCTTTGATCGCGCCGGCAAAAATGATCTGCATCGCATCGAACAGACAATACGCGGCAACAAACCGCAGCAAAACGACGGCCAAATCGCGAAGCTGCGCGAATTCCTGCGGATCGGCACCGGCGCGATGTCCCAGCAGAAACAGATCCGGAGTGAGCAGGAAAAACGTGCCGCAGATCGCAGTATAGGCAAGGGCAAAGGTCAACGCCGTCCACGTCGCGCGCGTCGCCAGATCCGGCCGACCGCGCGTCAGCTGCTGGCCTACCAGCGTGCTGGCGGCGATCCCCACGCCCAGCATCGGGACGAAGGCCAGCGTGTTGACGTTAAAGGCCAAGGCCGTCGCCGCCATTTCCATTTTGCCGAGCCGGCCGACCAGCATAATCATCAGAGCAAAGCCGGCCGCATCGACCAGGAATTGAAAGCCGTTCGGTCCGCCATAACGAAAAATGCGGCCCAGCAGCGAACGATCCACGCGCCATGCCGTCGCCAGACTGTATGCTCGCCGCACCGGTTCGCGGTGCATCAGCCAGGCGAAAACCGCGACCCGAAACCAGCCGCTGGCCACAGTCGCCAGCGCCGCCCCCTGGATCCCCATTTCCGGAAAGCCCCATTGTCCAAAAATCCACAGGTAATCCAAGACCGCGTTTACCACCAGCGCGGCGATATCGACCACCATCACCACACGCGTCACACCGCGGCCGGTAAACAAGGCTTCCTGCGCCGCGGCGATCACGGCGGCCGGGGCGCCGAAACACAAGATCTGAAAATACGCGATCTCGTGCGGAATGACATGCGGATCGTGCCCCACCCAATGAAAGAGGTACGGGGCGAAGGGGATCGCAGCCAAGAATAAGGGTGCAGCATAGACGCCAATCCACATACCCTGCCACGTCGCGGCGCCGATCCGCTCCGGACGCTCGGCCCCAAAATACTGGGCCACAAACGTATTGACGTATCCGGCTACGCCCACCGGAAAACAGATCATCGTCCAATACAGCATCCCGCCCGCCATCGCGGCGGCCAGAGTGTCGGACGAGTACCACAACAGAAACATGCGGTCGATGAACATCATCACCGACCACGTACCGGTGGAGATGAATAACGGCAGCGCGATCGCCAACACCTCTCGCCCGCCGCATGGACGCGACCACCAGCTGTCTCGGTTGTTGGGCATTCCAATTTCTCGGCGGGACAATAGCGAACGAATTGCGTAGAATCATACCCGAAACTGCTGCTGTTGTGCAGGACCACAAGGGCCTGCCACAAACGGCTCACCTGATTGGCAGCCGGCATATAGGCTTGATACAATGGCTAACGTGTGATTTGCCGGGCCCGCGACACGCCGTCGGCCAACCCAGGAGTTCTTTTTTTCAGGAACTCGAATGATGCCTGTTTCAATGCCACCCGTTTCAACGATGCCCGTTTCAACGATGCCTCCTCCGGTAGCAGCGCTGCCCACGGATGTGCGCCCCATTGTGGAACATCTGGTAACGGAGGATGACACTCCCGTGGATAATCTGTTCTCGGAAAAGCAGCAGCGGTTGTTGACGGAACCCCTTTACGCGTCCTGGCTCGGGCAGGACCGACCGTTTCTCGCGATGGCAAACGTCGGGCTCTTCTATGCCGTCGAGCAGCCGCCGTTCGTACCGGACATGCTCCTGAGTCTCAACGTTCGCTGCCCGGCCGATTTGTGGACCAAGCCGCATCGCTCGTATTTCATGTGGGAATATGGAAAACCCCCGGATGTCGTGATCGAGATCGTCTCCAATCGCAAGGGAGGCGAAGATTCCGACAAGCTGAAAGGCTATGCCCAGATTCGGATCCCCTATTACGCAATTTTCGATCCCGAACGATTGTTGAGCGACGAATTCTTGTGCGTCTATGAACTCCGGCGTTTCGAGTATCGGCCCCTGGAAGCCCCCGGCGCTCTGCCCGGCATCGGCCTAGGGTTGCGATTGTGGCAAGGTGTTTTTGAAGACCACGAGAATTTGTGGCTGCGGTGGATCGATCGCGACGGGCAGTTAGTGGCGACCGGCGCCGAGCGTGCGGTGCTTGCCGAGAAACAAGCCGAGTACGAACGCCAGCAAGCAGAATACGCACGCCAGCAAGCCCACGACGCACGCCAGCGTGCCGAGAAGCTTGCAGAACAACTGAGACAGCTGGGTGCCCGACCGGAAGCATAGCTCTGGGCTTAGGGGGTCGGGCGTTCAAAATTCAATTTTGGCCGAAGAGAGTCCAACCATGGCTTGAGCTGTGG
>Ga0366819_10128_pt1 | contig 41807 bp, 40 predicted proteins | sample TotcelFGM3001N15_FD_207091 | JGI IMG/M metagenome (GOLD analysis project Ga0366819, IMG submission 207091) | Enriched cells from coal bed in the Powder River Basin, Montana, United States - Total cells FGM rep3 HSBNCT.FGM.300.1.N15 ... | reverse complement strand
TGGTCTGCCCCCGTATAGCCTACTCGGGCGTCACTCTACATTCAGACGTACGGAACCATCGGGTAGCGCCCCCTGGCTACATCGATGCGTCCAAGCTGTACCCCACCCTCCCAGAGCTGGATTATCTTGACATCGCGGAGATACTTCTCGATGTGGTAGTCCTTCATGTAACCGTACGACCCGGTCAGTTCCATCGCCATGTTGCAGACCTTGAGCGCCACCTCAGCGGCGTACACTTTGGCGCCGGACGCGCGCGCCAGCTGTTCATCGCTGTAGTGGTGGCCGTAGACCCTGCGGTTATCGAACATGCTCGCCACCGTGAGGTAGTAGAAGCGCGCGCTTTCCACCCCGATCATCATGTCCGCCAGCATGTTCGCTTGGAGCGAGTGCTGCCTCACCTGCTTCCCGCCGTAGAACCGCCGCCCGGTGAACTCCAGCGCAATGTCCAGGGCAGACTGTGCCACGCCCACCGCAAACGCCGAACTGGAGAGCCGGCCCCAGGTGAGCAGGTTCCTGAAGCTCTCTGCGTCCTTGCCCAACTCCATGGACGCGCGATACTCCTTTGGAACGCGAACGTCGTCCAGATAGACTGACGCATTCACATCGGTGAACCGCATCCCCATCTTGTCTTCGGGTTTGCTGAATGACAGCCCGGGCGTGTTGGCCGGCACATAGATGAGCGCGATGCCCTCCTCCAACAACTCGGGGTCCGTAGTACAGGCGATAAGGTACACATCGGAGACACTGGCGCCGCTGGGGAACTGCTTGGCTCCGTTGATGACCCACTCATCGCCGTCGAGCCGCGCCCTCGTATAGATGGCTTTTCCGCGGTACTCGGCGCTCTCGGCGTTGCAGCCCCCCTCCGGCTCTGTCATGGCGAGACACGCCTCGATGAACGTATCGCCGCAGAACGGCCGGCAGAGGTCGTCGAGTACTCGCTGGTTGTGGGAACGCACGGCAGGGCCGAACACCCATGCCGGCACACTGGTAGTCATCGCGATTCCGCAGTCGCCCCGCGCGATCTCCTCGTAGCCGACGAGGAACGAGACGGCGCCCGTCCGGATGCCACCGAGAGACTCGGGCAATCCCCGTTTGTGCATCCCCATCGCGGCCAGACCGTTGAGCACGCGGTGCACCCGTACGCGTCCTTCGTCGACGTCAAGCTCCTGCCGGTAAGGGAGTATCTCTTCCCATACAAACTCCCGCAGCGATGCAATCATCATTCGGTCTGCCTCACTGACGAAGTCCGCGTATTCTTTCACCTGATTTCCCCCTTCTGAGATATGTGGCTCTGCGTTCCGGTCGAAACGGACGATGTATTCGAAGTTGGTTCGTCGGCCCCGGACCGTAAGGGCATCGTACAACCGCGTGCCTTCAGGCTACAGTGTTCAGCGCAGGCCAGCGCCCGATTGCATCGAGGTCGCGCGGTACGATCAAGCCATGACAGTTGTTCCAGCTACGCGGAGAATAGTATCACTCTCATACTGCGAAACACCCCTCCCGACACCCCCCGACACGCGGAACCGAACGGATACAGTTGAATTCACCGCTGTTCCACGCACGAAAGAAACGTGCTGTGGCGCCAGACTCGACTCCCCACGCTGAACTGGGCCGACGATTCTTCGGCAATGCCCGGCTGGCGTCGCGTCGCCGCGAACAAGTCACCTGCGCGCTTCCCATACGCCGGCGCGTCCGTAGTTACCACTGGTCCGAGATCACGTCCGCGCCTTGAGTCTGATGCGGTTACGCCTCCGGTGGTTTCAAGATGATGGTGAACTCAGCCTGAGTCTCACCGGGGACTCCGGTGGGAGCGGAACAGGTCGTGTCGGAGTACGTCCAGTGTTCGTCAGGGAAGAGATGGTTTGGCTCCTCCCCCAGCCAGGTCGTGTCCATCCGGCACTCGAAGCTCGTGAGGTACTTCCCCATGGCGGCGCCGCTGCTCTCCAGGTACTGAGATCTGAGTTCGTGGCCAGGCGTGAATGCGAACGCGTTGCAGTCGAGCGGGATATTGGTGATGGTGTAGGACGTCGAGCCGGTTTCATGCCAGTCATAGCTCACGGCATCGTAGGTCTGCGTATAGTTCACGGTCAAGAGTGCCGGCTGGTTCGGGCCGGGTGCGGCCGAGAGACTCCCACTCACAGTCACCATTCCGCTGCCGGTGGCATCGGAATGAGGCTGCAGAGCGACACTGCCGGAGAAGTTCAGTCCGTTCCACGTGATGGGTACATAGCTCGCGTCAGAGTTAAAGTGGAACCAGGCGGAGGGCGCATTGTAGTTGCGTTCTTCGCGCCAGCTGTCGTAGGCATTGCCCGGAGAACCCTCGCAGAACAGCGTGATGTACGGTATTGACGATGGCGCAGCCTCTTCCCTTCCATATACCACGTTGAAGTACTTGAAGTCGATGTACTTCATCATGCTTGTGTGTGCGCTGCTGTCCACGTCGCCCTGGACCAGGATGCCCAGCGGATTGTTGCCCTCGACCAGTTCAATCTTGCCGTTGGCGTCCCAGTTCAGAGGCACACCTTCCCGGAACACACTGATCGAACCACCGTTCGGGATGCCAGCCGCCTCCGAGATATCGATCTTCTTCTGTTCGCTCGCGTAGCCGTCGACGAGGGGTTCGATCTTGCCATCGTCCTTCACGACAACGAGGTCGTACCGCGGGAACACGTCGTTGCCGATAGTGCCGGCCTTGAACTCGTTCCACCGCTGGGCAATCTTGTTCCAATCGACGCTGGCGGATTTGGCGCAGTACTCGATGGTCTCATACGTCGTGCTGTTGCCCGCAGCAATCTCGGCCGCGTTGGCGCCGGACTCGTAGGGTACGAACCGCTCGTTGGCGTACTTGATGCGACGGTCGGTGTTGCCGGGGTAGTTTGGATCAGCTATGTACAGGCTGTTCTTATAGACCCTATAGCAGATCATGTCATGGCCGCCGCCGGCGCTGGAGAAGATGCCCACTTCCTGTGGTTCTCCGGTGAGCTGCATGGCGTAGGCGAACGCCTGGAAGGTGAGTCGATCATTCACACCGGCCAAGCTCGTCATCAGCTCGTTCTCGAAGCTGGACCAGTTGATATCTTCCTGGACGGTGGAAGCCAGGCGGTAGCCATGCGAGTCGTCCTCCCACAGGTCAGGAGTCATCGGTTGCTTGCCATTCCTGTCATATCTGCCGTTCAGCGTCAGGTCCTGCCCATCCGGCTGCTCACAAAAGTACCACAGCGCCGTCAGAGACTGGCCCGCGCAGTGGCCGCCCTTGGCGATGTAAGAACCGTAGTTGGTGAACTGCCAGTCGTCGATGCCGGGCCTGAAATGCGAGTCGATGTCAGTCTTCAGCATATCGTCCAGAAGCGTGTTCGATATGATACTGACGAGCAACTTGCTGAAGTGTCTGGTCACAACCGTGATTGAATCCTGCTCCAGGCCGGAAAAGGGGATGCCTTCGAGCGTGCCGGCTGTCTCATCGTAGAAGAACGCCATGGCGAAGTGGTCAGCGGGGACGTCCACGGGTATGCGGACGGTCATGAATTCCTCGGAGTAGTCGCCGCCGTTCTCAATGATGATGAGCGGTGTGACAGGCGTGACGTACTTCCCAAACGTGTTGCCGCTAATCGGCGCGGAAGATACGCTGAACTGCGTGGCGCCGGAGTACGAGCCGGCCGGGACTTGAATCACCATTCCGTCAAGGGCATCGCCCGGCTTGCTCACCGTGATGGTACCGCCTGACGGCTCGACCACCTCCGAGGCTATAAATGTCGACGGCCCCGTGAGAATGTCTCCGGTCACGGCATCATGACTGGAACCACCCGTGGGTCGTCCGCCGGAACCGCTGTCGAGGACGTCTTCCACCGCGTCCCTGACTGCCTCGCTGCCTTCCTTGGCCAGGTCCGAGGCGCTGTCCAGCAGGCTGTCCACGTCGCTGCACGAAGATGCCGCACCGAGCAACGCAACGCACACCAGCGCAAGTCGTTCTGCGAGTCTCTTGATTGCCATCGTATCACCCCTCCAGCCAGGCCACGCGCCTTGTCCCTCACAGCGAGCTCGCTATCGGCCGCGTCAAGCCCTGAGATTCAGGTTCGGGAGCACGTGCATGAACGCCGGCCAGAGACGGGGCGCAAAAGACGGGTGGGCAACGCTGGACGGGGCGACGCGCCGTCACGGGCGAACGCGAACCTCCGGCCCGGGAGGCGGGCCACATCACGCGCCGCGAACAGAGTGCTCATGGGTCACGCAGCGTACAGACAGGCAATCCCCTGGCAATAAGCGTGCTCCCCGACAATCGGTATTTCAATAGGTCAAACGCCGGGGAAGGAAGGGCGCCATTCATCGAATCGCCGCAGCGCAGACAAACGCCAAACCATGGTCCGTCCCCCTTGACGAGGAGCGTCGCACCACTACAACCGCCGCGTTGCCCGGTCGGCTGGTACGGCCCACGTGCCGCCGGCGTCGCTCAGGACTCCAGTCGGCGTTTCTGTTCCTCGTGGTCCTTGATAATCCCTTCACGGTAGGCCGGTGGAAACCCTGACAGGGGTTCCATCTGACTTCCGGCGTACGTTATGGGATACCTGATGCCCACTTTGTCCAGAGCCTTGAGGCCGGCGATCAGTGTGTCGATGCAGGAGGGGGGCAGCGCAATCATGAGTTCGTCGTCCTGCGCATGTCCGAATCGTCTCTCTCCGAAGCACGGAATGCCAACGGCTGGCTTGCCGGTGACGTAACATTTTCCGATGGAATCGGAGCAAGCGGACTCGCCGCAGCACGTGAACTCGAGCTTCTCATACTTCTCCCACTGGAGGCCACAGACCAGGCGCGTGACCTGCGCGGGCGTCCCATAGAGGATAATCATGTCTGGCTCAACCCTGCCGGAGGCGAGAGGCGAAATCACACCGGCTTCGAACTGATCGGGAATGCGCGGCCAGTTCTCATCCGCGTACTTCTCCAGTGCGTCCTCTTTGTTCTTGAACCAGACCTCGCCAATCGTAAGCTGATACCAGTCAGGCACTCCCGGGCGAAGCCCCACCACCGTGCCACAGAGGGGGGTAAGGTCAGTCACCGTGAACCCGATGGAGGCCCCCGCCGTGCGCGACTGCGTGATGAGCTGGCAGAGGGTGGCGATATAGTCCGGCCTTCTGCACTTGATGCCCTTCAGGTCGTCCTTGCTCTTAAGCAGTTGCAGCCCGACCGGCATCGTCCGCAGCTTCAGCAGGCTCTCCAGTTCTTTGGCGACGTTGGTCCAATCAGTCATTGTGTCCTCCATGATTAAACTGAATGGCGGCTGAGAGCAGCGGAAGCCCGTTCTGTCTCACCGCGTCAAACGTGGCGTCCCGTAACCGTTCACTTACGGTACAAGGCAAGCCGACGCGCCACGCCAGTACGAACGCAAGTATACCCACTGCGCATGAACGGATTCAACGTGCGTATGCGACCACCACGATTCGTCCGGCGCCCCCCATATACGACGACCAGCAGTTCTCTAGCCGGGATAGAACTTGCGAGAGGCAGATGAGCCCCGTCTGTCGCCGCGTCCCGCGCCGTAGCGCGCAGAAACGGGGGCTCCGCGCACACACCCGTGCCCCGCAGAGGTACTCCCTATGGCCTCTCCTGAATGACCTGCGGCAGCAAGTCGCGCCTGCGCTTGCCCCTCAACTCCGGCAGTTCATCCGTGACGGCGAGGCGCGCCCAGGTGAGTTCAGGGTCTTCTTGCAGCGCGATGGTGAACGGCCGGGACACCGTCACAGCCGACTCTCGCACAATGGGTTTCAACACGAACTGGGTAGAAGCCGTCGGGGCGCGGAAGATGGCAAGCCCGAGGTCGAAGCACTCGATAAGCACAGTGAAGCCAGCAGCCTCTTTGCGTACGTCCCAGTCCTCGACCCGCGCCGCCCGGCGCACACCGGTCTGATGCAGCACCACCATCGTCCCACCAGCATCCCGCAGCTCATGACAGAAATCGGTCAGCGGCGAAGGCTTCCCTTCGCCCCCTATCTCATGCCCACCCATGATGCGCTCAAGGTTATCGACGATGACGAGCGGCGTGCCACGCTGCTTCTTGATGAGGTCGCGCAACCACTGACGTCGCTCCTTGTCGTAGAGCAGAAAACCACAGCGCGAGTAGCACTCGAGTGGCGTCTTCGCGAGGTCGACGTTCAGCCCCAGCGCCAGTCGTTCGAAACGCCGCTTGAAGCTCGCAGTGCCGGAGTCCTCATCGATGAGTATGACGTGCTGCTGCTCCACCCGGAAGGTGTCGAGGAAATCGTGTCCGCTCGCGACGCTTATCGCCAGTTCTTCGGCGAGCCACGCCTTACCGGAGTGCATTTCCCCCATGAGGATGACGGAACTGCCCGAAGGAATGAGACCATGCACCAGCCATCGTGCCATAGAACACCCCCTCTTCGCGTGGTGGACTCAACCGAAGTATGCCACAGGCCTTTCGTTTGTCAAACGCGCGGGCAGAATGCGCGGATTCGCGCCGTCACTCAAACGGATGCCCCTTGCGCGAGAAGTCAGGCCGGTAGTGGCCGTGCGCCTCGGGTTCCTGCGCCCAGATATGCTCAAATCCCAGTTCCTGTGCCTTCTCAACCACCGCCCGGTACTCCTGCCGGCCCACACGCCGGGAGAGCACGGCCATATTCAGAGCGCGGTGCGCAGGGTAGTACTGCGCCATTATGCTGAGGGTGACGCCGGTAGACACCGAACACGCGAGCCACGTGAGCGAATCGTCGCTGCCCGCCAGACCACCCGGAAGCACCAGGTGCCTCACGATGAGGCCCCGCGCCACCGTCCCATCGTCGTTGAGTGTCAGGTCGGAGCCAACCTGACGGTACATCTCCGCGATGGCAGCGCGGGCAACTTCCATGTACCCGTCCGCCCCTGACAATTGCCCGGCGACACGGTTGGACGAGTACTTGATGTCCGGCAAATAGATGTCCACCACTCCGTCCAGCAGCCGAAGAGTATCGACCGAGTCATACGCGTTGGTGTTATAGACCAGCGGCAGGCGCAGGCCGCGGGGCACCGCAAGGCACAGCGCCTCAACGATCTGCGGCACGAAATGCGTCGGCGAAACCAGGTTGATGTTGTGGCAACGATGTTCGTCCTGTAAGCCAAGCATTATGTCCGCTAGAACCTCCGCGCTTCCCGGTTGCGAGGTGAATGCCTCCGACTCCTGGCTTATCTGGTGGTTCTGGCAGAAGACGCAGCGCAGATTGCAGTTGGCGAAGAAGATGGTCCCGCTGCCCCTTTGGCCGGAGATGGGAGGCTCCTCTCCGCGGTGCGCGCACGCGGACGCTACAAGCGGGCGGCGCGGCGAAGCGCAGAATCCCAGGCAATCGCGAAGCCGGTCCACTCCACACGCTCGGGGGCAGATGTCACACGACTCCAGCCGCTCCAGCAGTACGCGTCCGCGCCGTCCGAGCTCGCCGCTCGCGTACAGCAGCACGTACGATGGCGCGCCTGCGCCGGAAGGAGTCTGCCGATGGTGTGTTGGATTCAACATAGCGCCCTTATCTCCGGCCGCGACGACCGCTCGTCCGGCACCAGAATGATACCGCGCCATACATCCCACCCGCGCATCCGCGTCGAATCGAATTCACGAATTGCCCCCAGTGCCACAACCGCGTACCCTGACAGAGCGCGCGGCCATGTCCGAGCGGCGAGGCGAACACGAGAGGGATATGGACAGCCGGAAGGTCACGAGACAGCAACTCCTCACAGTGCTCCAGGAGCTTGGGCGCGCGCCAGGCGAATGGGTCAGCGTGTACCTGCGCCCCGAGAGCGTCCAGGCGCGTCCGGCAGGGCTGGTGCTGAAGTCGAGGGTAGACCCTCGTCTTCTGGAAATCGCATCACTCATCGAGGATGAGACTCTGCAGAGGGAGCTCGCCCGCTTCGGAACGGGCCTATCCCTGTTTCACGGCGGTGCGACTATTGCCGTCGCGCCGCCCTTTCCCGTGGAGCAGGATGAGGTTATCGTCGGGCGGCCTCACATCGGACCACTCCTTGAGCAGGCGGAGCGGCCGCGCCGCACGGTTCTCGTGCTGGCAACCTGGGGCGCATACGTGGTGGCGCTCTTCGACGGCGAAGAGCTTGTGCGCTATAAGAAGGGCACGGGTCATATCCATCCTCCGCACAAGAAGGGCGGCAGCAGCCAGGCGCGCTTTGCACGACGCACGGAGAATCAGCGGGCGGACTTCCTCAGGCGCGTGGGCGGCCATATCGACGAGGAACTAGGAACTGAGCGCGTGGAGCACATCTTTTTCGGCGGCAATCGTCTCATCCTCAGACCACTGACCAAGGAATCCCGTTTTCTGCGCGACCACGTGACAGCTATATCTCCGAGGACTTTGCTCGTCAAGAGAGCCACACTGGACACGATGACCGGGGCGCTTGCCGACGCATACAGTGCCATGCTGTTGCGCGCTTAGTCCCGGGAACTCATTCCGCGGACACCCCACAGACAAAAAGAAGGAGCCGCCCGAGGCAGCTCCTTGCAGGTTCCGGAACGAAGTATGAGCTATGCCTTGCCGATACGGAAAACCTTGGTCCCGCAGGTGGGGCAGGAGCCCTGCATCGCGGGTCGCCCGTTCTTCAACGTAATCTGCTTGGCACCCTTGATCTCAACCTTCTTCCTACACTTCATGCAATACGCTGTGGCCATAATAACAACCCTCCTCTCGACTGATTGGGCTCGTACCAAAGCCTGAAGCTATTATTACTAGGTGGCCATCGCGTTGTCAATACTCTGACTCGTGTTTCGGCGCAAAACCACACGAGCCGCCACGATTAGTGCGATGCCAAGCAGCAGAAGTACCTTGCGAAAGACGGGCATTACCGTCCAGAGGCCCTCGACAGTGCTGTCGAACCACAGCTTCCAATCTATCTCGGGAAGCTGAAACCAGCGCCGGCCTGTCTCGGGGTCCTGCTGATAGAACTTCGCGCGCGGGTTCTCGAACACGTTCTCCGCCTTGTTCTCGTACTCCACCCAGACGTGCACGAACGAGCTGTTGATACGATACGGTATGTCCAGTCTCTCAAAGACAGACGCGAGTACAACCGCCCTCGCCTTGCAGTCGCCCTCCCTTCTCTCTACCACGCTTTCGGTACGCGGGAAGTACCACGGCATACCGTGCACCTCCCAATCGTACCGGTACGGAATTCTCCGAAGAATCTCAGCCTCGATGGCGGCGGGCTCGGATGGAAGCTCTGCGAGAAGTGGCTCGACCGCCGCAGGGTCGATGTCGAGGTTGAATACGCGGTGCACGCTGACAAGAATATTGAACGGATTGGGATACAGCACCAGAAGCACCCAGAGGCCGATGAGCGGAACGGTCCGGTAGGCAAGCTGGAAGCGGACGACCGGGCGGGCCGCCGCGACCGCCCGGCGCAACGCACCCTTCAGGCTTTCGGCGCAGTTGGTCAACGTGCGCATAGCTATCCGCCATTGTAGCACGTACCAGGAACAGCCCCGGAACCGCGGGTCGGATGGATAGTCCGGAAGCTGTGGTTACGCGCGAAACGTTGGTGGGGGCCCCGCGCTGCCTGGCGATACAGAGGTTGCGTGCAGGAGATGCCGCGTCAGCGACCCGACCGCTGCACCAGGTGAGAGCTGGACTGTACCTTGCCGCCACCCACGTTGAACACCATCTCGATGCCCAGTTCCCGGCACACAGCCGCTTCGGGAATATCCTCCGCTTCGCGCCGGTCGCCGCCATTGGCGAACACATGGGGCTTCACCAGCCGCAGGGTCTCACGAACCGTCTGGTCGGGGTCGACCGCCGCCACCACCTCATCGACATCTCGCAACGCGCGGAGAATCTCAATGCGCTCAGCCAGCGACATGAATGCGTAGCCCTTCTTGCGCACGAGGAATTCGTCGCCGTTCACAATCACCACGAGGCGCGTTCCCAGCTTCGCTGCCGCCTGTATCATTCGCACGTGCCCCACGTGAATAGGGTCGAACCCCCCGGACACCGCAACAACTCTCTCCACCATGAATCCTCCTTGATAACCACGACCACCGTCGAAGCGCTCACGGCAATCACCCACTCCACCCGACCCACCCGTCTCACTGAGGCAACCCACCGCAAAGGGTACCAGACCGTGAGTCATACCGTCAGGTGCTGACCGTCGCGTAGGCACAATCCTCCCGCACCGTGCCGTTTCCAACGACTCTTCATCAGGCGTAGGACAGATGCCTACAATCAATGTAGACTGCGTCCGACGCCCTTCGGCGCCGTTGGGCGACATCGCCCGCCTCAACTACCTTACCAATCGTGCCGCTATGGGGTTATAATGGCACACCTTCTGAAAGGCGGCATCCGACAATGAAGACTGACCGTGACGCAGCTCCCGCTGTCGCAGTCGTTGGCCTCGGCTACGTAGGACTCCCACTCGCCGAGGCGTTCTCGAGGCATCTTTCCGTAGTCGGAGTGGATTCAAACGCGGACAGGGTCAAGGAGCTACGAGCCTCAAACGGCAAGCCTGATCTGACAATCACCACCGACGCCGGCGCTGTGGCTGACGCGGACTTCGTGATTATCGCGGTTCCGACGCCAGTCACGTCCTTCAAAGAGCCGGATCTGAGTTGCGTCCGCGGGGCCGCGGAAAGCGTCGGGCTTCATCTGCGCAGGGGCATGACCGTGATACTGGAGTCGACCGTCTACCCCGGAGTGACCGAGGACGTCATGGTCCCCATCCTCGAGGCGGCATCCGGACTCCGCTGCGGTTCGGATTTCAAGGTGGCGTACTGCCCCGAGCGCATCAACCCCGGCGACAGCGAGCACACGATTGAGAAGAGCACGAAGGTCGTGTCCGGTTGCGACCCGGAGACCGCGGAGCGCGTGGCGGCTCTGTACGGCAGGATAGCCGGCAATGTGTTCGTCGCCCGGGACATCAGGACCGCCGAGGCGGCGAAGGTGATAGAGAACGTGCAGCGCGACCTCAACATCGCCCTCGTGAACGAGTTGTCGCTCATCTTCGCGAAGATGGGACTTGATACCCGGGCGGTGCTGGATGCGGCGGCAACCAAGTGGAACTTCCACGTCTACTCTCCGGGAATGGTCGGCGGACACTGCATACCCGTGGACCCCTACTACCTTGTGCATCGCGCAAAGGAACTCGGCTATCATCCACAGGTCATCCTCGCAGGCCGGTCCATCAACGATTCCATGCCGAAGGTGGTCGCGGAGATGACGGTCAAAGCGTTGAACGATGCGCGAAAGGTCATCCGCGATTCGCGGGTGCTCGTCGCTGGTCTTACCTACAAGGAGGACGTGCCGGACATGAGGGAGTCGCCCTCATTGCACCTGATGCATGAACTGCGCGAGTACGGCTGCGAAGTTGTCGCCTGGGACCCCGTGGTCGCCGAAGGAGACCTGCCGCCGGGCACTCACTCCATCGATTCTCTCGACAACGTGCGCGACCTTGATGCGATAGTAATCGCGGTAGCTCACTCCCTCTTCAGAGAGCTGTCGCTTGCAGACCTCCTCAGTCACATGCGTCGCGACCCGGTGCTCATCGACGTGCGCCGTGTCTATGACGGAGGACGAGCCGGGAAACTCGGATTCATTTACAGGACGCTGTGAGGTACAGGACAATGGAACGCAACATCGCTGTGGTGGGCGCGGGGTACTGGGGTAAGAATCTTGTACGCAACTTTGCCGAACTGGGCGCGCTCCATACCGTGTGCGACCGTGACACACACAGTCTCGCGGCCATCAGCTCCATGGAAGGAGTCACCACCGAGTCCGACTACCATCGTGTGCTTGAGAATCCGGCTATCACAGGCGTCGTCCTTGCCACGCCTGCGCAGCTGCATCACCGTATGGCAAAGGAGGCACTCAACGCCGACAAGGATGTCTTCGTTGAGAAGCCGCTCGCACTCACCGTCCATGACGGCACGGAACTGGTTGAGATGGCGGACAGGGTAGGACGCGTCCTGCTGGTGGGACATCTGCTCGAGTACCACCCCGCGGTGCGTGCCCTCCGTCAGATGGCCGTCAACGGCGACCTCGGGAAGATTCAGTACATCTACTCCAACCGGCTCAATCTGGGCAAGCTGCGTACGGAGGAGAACGTCCTCTGGAGCTTCGCCCCGCATGACATCGCCGCTATCCTTGGACTCCTGGGCGATGAGCTGCCGGTCGAAGTGACTGCCCACGGCGGCTCGTACCTCAATTCGCACATCGCCGACGTCACGCTGAGCTCGCTCACCTTCACAAGCGATGTCCGCGCGCACATATTCGTGAGTTGGCTGCATCCATTCAAGGAGCAGCGACTGGTGGTGGTAGGCGATCGCAAGATGGCGGAGTTCGCGGACACCGACCCCACGGACAAGCTGAAAGTGTATGAGCACCAGGTGAACTGGAAAGGAAACGTGCCCCATCCCGTCAAGGGAGAGGCGCGTGCCGTGCCATTCGCCGCCGACGAGCCGTTGCGTCTGGAATGCCTCGACTTCCTGCGCTGCATCGCGGACCGCGGACAGCCGGTCTCCAGTGGGAGACGCGCCCTGAAAGTGCTGCAGGTACTGGCTGCCTGTCAGGAGTCCCTGGAATGCGGTGGCGTGCCGGTACGCGTAGCGGCCCATCCGGACGAATTCTTCGTGCACCAGACGGCGATAGTCGAGGCGCCGGCCGAGATAGGCCCCGGAACGAAGATATGGCACTTCACCCACGTGATGCCGGATGCGCATATCGGTCGCGGCTGCGTGCTGGGCCAGAATGTCTTCGTGGCCCGGGGCGTGCGCATCGGAGACAACGTCAAGGCGGAGAACAACGTGTCGGTATTCGAGGGAGTAACGCTTGAGGACGACGTCTTCTGCGGCCCTTCGTGTGTCTTCACCAACGTCATCAACCCCCGGAGCCATGTGTCACGCAAGCACGAGTATCTCCCCACCCTCATCAAGAAAGGCGCAACGCTCGGCGCCAATTCGGTCATCGTCTGCGGCCACACGGTGGGCCGCTACGCATTCGTGGGGGCCGGCGCTGTCGTTACGCACGACGTGCCGGACTATGCACTCGTGGTGGGCAACCCGGCCCGGCGCATCGGCTGGGTCTGCGCCTGCGGCGTGCGGCTCAATACCCGGGCGAACGGGCTTTCCTGCCCGGAATGCGGCGCCGGATACACACAGCTGGCACCCGACGCGATTGTGCCGGCGGAGGAGACGAGACATGCCGGTACCGCTGACTGACCTCACCGCACAGTACCGCTCCATCAAGGCGGAGATAGACGCAGCCATGAGCCGGACGCTCTCATCCGGTTCGTTTATCCTCGGGGCCGAAGTGGAGTCATTCGAGAATGAGGCAGCCGCGTACTGCGGCGCCGCCCGTGGCGTGGGTGTGGCCTCCGGAACAGACGCACTGCATCTCGCCCTGCTCGCCTGCGGCATCGGCGAGGGCGATGAAGTGCTCACCACCCCGTTCACCTTCATCGCGACGGCGGAGTCCATACACAAGTGCGGCGCAACGCCGGTATTCGTCGATATCGACGCTGACACCTGCAACATGGACCTCGGTCAGATGGACCGCCACCTGACGCCACGTACCAGAGGCATCGTGCCGGTACACCTGTACGGGCACCCCTGCGACATGACACGGGTGATGCAGTTCGCCTCGGCGCATCGACTGAAGGTGGTGGAGGACTGTGCCCAGTCACTGGGCGCCACGTGGCAGGGAAAGAAGGTTGGCTCCTTCGGGGATGCCGGCTGCCTCAGCTTCTTCCCGAGCAAGGTCCTCGGTGCCTACGGAGACGGCGGTATGGTGGTGACGAACGACGACGCAGTCGCCGACCATGTCCGCGTACTACGAAGCCACGGCTCCCGAAAGAAGTACTTCCACGACATGCCGGGCTTCAACAGTCGCCTGGACTCTCTGCAGGCGGCAATACTGAAGGTGAAACTGGGACACCTTGCCGACTGGCTTGAGAGACGCAGAGAGATTGCTGCGACCTACGCCGACCTGTTGAGCGGGGTAGACGGCATCAGTCTGTTGGCCGAGCGTGTCGGCGCACGGCACATCTACAACTACTACACTCTCCGCGTGGCCGGTGGTGCGCTGCGCCGCGACGGACTCGCGATGCATCTCAAGGCGCAAGGCATCGCCACAGCCGTGTACTACCCCGGGTCGCTGCACCTGCAGCCGGTATATGCCGCGCTGGGGCACCACCGGGGTGACTTCCCAGCCTCGGAGGCCGCGCAGGATGAAGTGCTGTCGCTCCCCATGTACCCGGAACTCACCGACAGCCAGGTGAAGCAGGTCGCGGCAGCGATTATGTCGTGTCCCGACTTCCGCGCCACCGGCTAGCGCCTATGGCCTCCGCCGTAAGGGCGTCCGTCAGGCAGCTTCCCGGGAAAGCCGGTCCGCGAGGCCCCAGTAGGGATCAACCACCGGGTGCACGAGGTCGCGCGAACCACTTCTGTTGACTATCTTCAGCCCGTCCGACGCCGGCGTCACCTCGCCCACAACCGCGGCCGCGATGCCCCGCCGCGCGTACTCCTTGAGCAGTCCCTCCGCCTCAGAGGGCGCAATCATCAGGAGAAGCGTTCCCTCGCTGATGGCGCAGAACGGGTCGAAACCAAACAGCTCCGCGGTCCGCCTGATGACCGGCTGTACAGGAATGGCTGCCTCATCTATCCGGAGGCCATACCCGCCGGCGCGGGCCATCTCGTACAAACCACCCCATACACCGCACTCGGTAGCGTCATGCATCGCATGCACTCCTGGAAACTGCCGCGCGATGGCGCAGTCGTCGAGCACGGACATCTGGTAGAAGATATCCTCGGCCTCTTTCTGAAACGAGACGCCTCCCGCCTTCACGAAATGGTCGGGAAAGGACACCGCCAGGAGGCCGGTGGCCTCCACAGCAGCGCCCTTGGTAATCATTACCACGTCGCCGGAACGCACCAGGTGGGGACCACGGAGGTCCGACTCCGGCCCGACCGCTATCGCAGTGGCGCCGCCGACCATCGGGTAGTTGCAGCCGGCATACCGGGCGGTGTGGCCGGTAACGACGCTGATGTTGTACTTGAGCGCCTCCTGGTGCACTGCCTCCCACATCTCGGACAGCTGAGCGCTCGTGATCTCAGGCGGCAGGTTCAGGTCGATGCTGAGGTAACGCGGCTCAAGACCGGACACGGCCACATCGCAGAAGATAATGTGGAATCCGAACCACGCCGCACGCGAGAAACCGTACGCCGGGACGATGAAGAAGGGGTCGGTAGCCAGTGACATGCACTGGTCGCCAAAGCGCAAGACGCCATAGTCGACGCCGTGGCGGGGACCGATGATGATGGCAGGGTCAGGAACTCCGAGACGGGGATAGATGACGCTGTCGAAGAACTCAGGGGGTATCTTGCCGAGGGCAGGCAGGTCGTTGGAATCCGACATTTTCATTCCTCCCTTCGCAGGTCTTAACCTGGTCAGGTTCAAAGGGTCCCCCGCAGTGCGGGGTTCTCAGCCTCACGCTGGAGGCTCCCCCGGAACCGAGACACAATTCTACGAATGTCAGTCCCCGGTGTCAACGGAAGAACACCCAGGAGCACCTGTTTCCCCGCGCGCCACGGTACAGAATCGGCCTTACGGGCGCCGGTCGAAATTCGCAGCGGTCTTGACATGCATGGCCGCCCGCACCTACAGTGATGCCGGTCGCCGGGCGCGCGCCGCTCCCTCAGGGGCCGCGCCGCGAGTGACACTGTCGGCAGTGCAGCAGTGGATGCACGTCAGCATCCGAAAGAGAGGCCTGTAATGGTCGAAGGACCCAACATCAGCGAGACCATCGAACGAAATATCGCCATGGAGTTGGTGCGCGTGACAGAGGCGGCTGCAATGTGCGCGGCGAGGCATATGGGCCGCGGCGACAAGAACCTGGTTGACCAGGAGGCAGTCACGGCGATGCGGTACGTGCTCGGCCACGTTGCCATGGACGGCATCGTTGTCATCGGAGAGGGCGAGAAGGACGAGGCGCCCATGCTCTTCATAGGAGAGCACATAGGAGATGGTTCAGTCCCGCTGGTGGACATCGCGGTGGACCCCATCGATGGCACCACGCTTTGCGCCAGGGGCCTTCCGGGCGCCATCTCCGCCGTTGCGCTCTCGGAACGTGGCACGATGCACTGCCCACAGCAATTCTTCTACATGGACAAGATAGTGACCGGGCCGGAGGCCCGCGACTACATCGACATCAACGCGCCGGTATCGATGAACCTGAAGGCCATAGCCGCAGCCAAGGGGCGAAAGGTGCACGAGTTGACGGTGGTGGTGCTCGACCGCCCACGCCACGAGAAGCTGCTGGCACAGATACGCTCCACCGGGGCCAGGGTGAAGCTCATCTCGGACGGTGATGTCGCCGCTGCCATCGAAGCGACCCTGCCCGACAGGGAGGTAGACGTACTGATGGGAATCGGCGGCACACCGGAGGCGGTCCTGTCCGCCGCCGCCATCCGCTGCCTGGGAGGCGCCATCCAGTGCAAGGCATGGCCTCGCGACGACAACGAGAGGAAAGTGGCCGAGGAGGCGGGCGTGGACGTCGATAAGGTCTACCGCACTGAAGACCTTGTGTCAGGCAATGAGATATTCTTCGCGGCCACAGGCGTCAGCAGCGGTGTGCTGCTGAAGGGCGTTCGCTATTTCCGAGGCGGAGCGGAGACAAACTCCGTCGCGATGCGCAACAAGTCGGGCACCATCCGCTGGGTGGATTCGTGGCACAACTTCCAGCGACTGGACAAGCTGAGCGACATCGACCTGCACTAGGCTGTCGTGAATCGGACACAGAAGGGGCCGCCGGGTGACCGGCGGCCCCGTTCTCGTGTGGCGGCGCCAGCGTCCGCCGGATGGCCGGTAAGGTGTCGTCGACCGCGACGGATCGGGATGGGTATTGCAGGGGCACCAGCAAGGTTCGCCCGCAATCCAGCGCCGTAGCCACGGTCACTTTCCACAACAACAAGAATGGACCTACCCGAGGTGGGGGCAGGCTCCCATGCCTGCCCGATGGGCCGGAGAGGTCATGTTGGTATTTGTAGGGGAGGGACATGTCCCTCCCGTTGTCCGATGGCAGCCCAACTCAAGTCAGAGCGGGTGACGCTTGAGTCCGCCACTGCGAGCGAAACCGAACCACGCGACAAGCTAACGCAACCGAATCGTTGCCCATGAACTGCACGTGGCGAGTTAATATCCCATACTACGGGAGGGACATGTCCCTCCCCTACAGGAGAATGCCCGCCCCACACCACCTGCGCATGGGCGTGGCGTCGGACGATGGCGGGCGGGCCTCTGAGCCAGCTCTACACCAGTGACGACATTACGAGACCGGGTGGGATTAGGCGCGATGGAAGCCACCGCGAGCATGTCACCATCCCCGGCAGCAGTCCTACGCCTTCCTGTCCCTGCCCTCCGCATCGGCCATCTTAAGGGCCGCCACGACCGTCTCGGCTGTCACCGGCACTGGTTCGTTATGAATGGTCTCTCCCTTGACGGTAGCCGCAACGGCGACCCTCATCAGGTCGTCATCAGACACATCTTCAAGCCCAATCTCAGCAAGCGTCGTCGGAAGCCCCACCTCCTCACAGAAATCGTATACCTCATCGATGAGTCCCGAAGACTTGTCCGTCAGAAAGAGAGAAGCAAGGACGCCGATGGCGACCTTCTCTCCATGGAAGTGGTGGTGGACCTTTGGAAGGACGGTCAGACCGTTGTGGATGGCGTGGGCCGCGGCCAGGCCCCCGCTCTCGAATCCGAGTCCACTCAACAACGTGTTCGCCTCTACCACGTGCTCCAGGGCGGGAGTAACCACATGAGCTTCGCAGGATAGCTTCGCGGTCAGTCCGTGCTCCAGCAGCGTGTCGTAACACAGCCGCGCAAGCGCATACGCAGTCAGCGACCCGAGGTCTCCAGTAATGTTGGGCGCGTACTTCTGCCGACACGACTCAGCCTCAAACCAGGTAGCCAGCGCATCTCCCATTCCTGAAACCAGGTATCGCGACGGGGCATGCGCAACCACAAAGGTGTCTATCATCACGAGCTCGGGATTCCGGGCGTGAAAGATGTACCTTTTGACCCGTCCCTCCGGCGTGTAAATGACCGACACCGCGCTGCACGGGGCATCGGTCGACGCGATGGTCGGGGCGCATGCCACCGGCAGCTTGAGGCCGCCTGCCACCGCCTTGGCCGTATCAAGGGTCTTGCCTCCCCCCATCCCACACACGATGCCGCAACCTGCCTTCGCGGCAATGCCGGATATCCTGGAGATCTCCTCGTCCGAACACTCTCCACCGAATCTCTCAACGACCAGCCCGATGTCCTTCTCGATGTCAGGCCTGAAATCGGACAGGAGATTATCCAGAATGAACGGGTCGCATATCAGAAACCCTTTCTTTCCGAAACGGGCCATCTCGCTGCCGAGACGCTTGAACGCGTGGGCACCCTGAACATACCTGCCGGGAAATACGGTTGTGCTCAACATGTCTCCTCCTTCCTCGCCGCGGCAGCCCGGCTCATCCTCCGGACACGCGGCCCGGGCAGCGGACTGTGACTCTTGCGGCCTCGTATCACATCCTCGTCGGCCAGTCAGTCCGCGCGGTCCGGGGTCATGCTATCACGGCTGCATCCAGCGTCGTCAACGGGCGGCGCTGCGTCACAGACAGCGGCATCCAGACAGTGCCAGAAAACGGAGAAGCGATCGGAAGTCGGACACGCGAATCACGACCGTCACGACTGCCACGTTGAGGTCAGTCGGCTCTCTTATGTGACGCAGGGAACCAGTGCTCCGTGCGCAGGCAGACCTTCACCAGGAGCAGCATCACGGGCACCTCGATGAGCACGCCCACGACTGTGGCCAGTGCAGCTCCCGATGAGAGACCGAACAGCATCACCGCAGTGGCGATGGCAACTTCGAAATGGTTCGATGCCCCTATCAGCGCCGTCGGTGCGGCATCCTCGTATGACAGCCTGAGCAGCCGGGCCAGTCCGTAGCCCAGTCCGAAGATGAGCGTGGTCTGCAGGAACAGCGGGATGGCGATCCACAGGATGGTGAGCGGGTTGCTGAGGATGACGTCGCCCTTGAAGCTGAACAACAGGACGAGCGTCAGCAGCAGCGCCCCGATGGTCACCGGCGTAAGCACATGGAGGAATCTCTCGTTGAACCAGGCAATCCCCTTTGCGGCCAGTATCCATCTGCGCGTGAAGTAGCCGGCCACCAGTGGCAGCGCCACGTACGCTCCGATGGACAGGAGCAACGCCTCCCAGGGAACAGGCAGGCGACCGACACCCAGCAGGAAGCCGCCGAGCACACCGTAGAGCACCAGCATGGTGAGGGAGTTGATGGCGACCATCACGAGGGTGTGGCCGGAGTTGCCGCGCGCGAGGTAGCCCCACACCAGCACCATCGCGGTGCACGGCGCGACGCCGAGGAGTATCGCACCGGCGAGGTAGCTGCGCCACAGCGGGACCTCGAGCATCTTGACGCCCTCGCTCAGCACCACTGTCCCCGCACCATGTATCGCGCCAATCGGCAGGTCCAGGCCGAACGGCATCTTTACCAGGTCGACAGCCTCCGGCCCGATGAATCCGCGAAACAGCACGCCGAGAAACAGGAAGGCGATGCCGTACATCGTGAACGGCTTCACCGCCCAGTTGATGAACAGGGTCAGACCGACCGGCTTTGCGCTCCGGCCCGCCCTGACGACCTCGGCGAAGTCTATCTTCACCATGATGGGGTACATCATGAAGAAGAGGCAGATGGCGATGGGGATGGAGACGACCGGTGCGCCGTTGACGAATATCGAGAAGCTGTCCAGTGTCTTCGCCAGGCCCGGCGCTACACGACCCAGGGCAATGCCGGCGACGATGCACAGCGCCACCCAGAGCGTGAGGTAGCGCTCAAAGACGTTGGTCATCCGCCGATCATTGGAGCAACTACCGCCGCTCGTCATGCTCTCCCCTTCCGAAAATTACTTCTTCACCGCGCTGATGAGCGCGGAACGAACGAAGTCCTCATAGCGGGCGCCGTTCTCCCACTCCCGCACTATCTCGGCGCTCTCCTGCTTGATGTCCACCCGTATGTCGGAAAAACCCGCCGCGCGAAGCATCTGCTCGACGTCCGACACAAGCGCAGCGCCGCCGACGCAGCTGCAGTAGGCGCCGGAGTCGCTACGCAGGCTGTCAGGCAACGGCTTCACCGCCACCACGTCGGAAATGGCGAGTCGACCGCCCGACCGCAGGACGCGGAAGGCGTCGTTGAACACCGACTGCTTGTCCGGCGAGAGGTTGATGACGCAGTTCGACAGGATGACATCGACCGTACCGTCGGCCACGGGCAGGTGCTCAATCTCGCCCAGGCGGAATTCAACGTTGCCGTATTGTGCCTCACGCGCTGCGCGCCTCGCCTTTGACACCATGTCCGGAGTCATATCAACGCCGATGACCCTGCCCTCGGGCCCAACCTGGCGGGCAGCGAGAAAGCAGTCGAGTCCTCCGCCGCTGCCGAGGTCCAGCACGGTCTCACCCGCTTTCAGGCTCGCGATGGCATGAGGGTTGCCGCAGCCAAGCCCCATGTCCGCTCCTGCGGGAACCGACAGCACATCATCGGGCAAGTAACCCAGCTTCGCCGCGTAGCCGGCGGCATCGCGGGAGGTCGAGCCACACTCCCCTCCGCAGCAACACGAGCCTTCCTTCCTGGCGATGTCGCCATACCGGCTGCGCACCTGCTCACGAAGCATGTCGTCATCGGGTCGATTCATTTCGTCACCATCCTTTCACCATTCGTTCCATACTACCTCAGATTCAGCCGGCGCCTCGCCTCTGTGTCCGCTGACACCGGCACAGCTCATTCGGGTCACATGCCAGCACCTGCACCACGGCAGCACGGTCCGCATCCACCTGCGCGGACCCTTCAAGCGAGTCCTCCAGCCACTCCCGCAGAAGCGCCGGGAACGCATCGGACAGGCGATAGTAGACCCAGCGGCCTTCCTTGCGACTCTGCACCAGGCGCGCGCCGTGCAGGATGCTCATGTGTCGAGAGACCGTCCCCGAGGCCAGCTCCAGCAGCGCGGTTATCTGGCAGACGCACAACTCGTCGTTCGCCATGAGAACCGCGAGAACGCGCATCCGATTCGAATCCGCGAGCGCCTTGGCAATACTCAGTGTGTCCTGCATGCTGTGTCATTTCGTCGTTTTGCTAACTATGCATGGTACCGCGGCGCACCGCGCGATGTCAAAGGCTCGGGTTGTGGCGCGGAGACGCAGGCCAGCCTCATAGCTCAGCTCCTCCGCAGGCACGTTGTCCGGTTGTCCGCAGGGCGCGCGTATCACCATGACTTTCATCTGGACTGCAAGTGCGATTGCACTGCCGCAATGTGCACGCGGGTCCGGCGCGTGTTGCATTTCCTTGATAGTTGTTTATAATTACCAATGTCATGCAACATGAAGTGGGATGTGACCGCAAGAAGGCTGTGCTGCAACTGGCCAGAAGCACAGGCGTTCTGCGTCCGCGCGATGTCGAGGCCGCGGGCATTCCCAGAGAGTACCTCCTCCGGCTGCTCCGAGAAGGCCTTCTTGTCAGGACGGGGCGGGGACTCTACTCGCTACCCGACATGATTGCGAGCGAGTCAGCGACGCTTGCAGATGTGGCCAAGAGGGTACCGAACGGCGTTGTCTGCCTCATCTCAGCTCTCACATTCCACCAACTGACCACACAGGTCTCAGACAGGGTCTGGGTCGCCATCGAGAGACGAACCTGGGAACCACGGCTTGTCTACCCCACGCTGGAACTGGTGCGGATGGGAGGCCGGTCCTTCACCTACGGCGTCGAGCAGCACGAAATCGATCGCACAACAGTCAGAATCTACAGTCCAGCAAAGACGGTCGCAGACTGCTTCAAGTTCCGAAATAGAATCGGTCTCGATGTTGCGCTGGAGTCGCTCCGCGCCACCTGGCGAGAGCGAAGAGCTACGATGGACGAGATGTGGGAAGCCGCGGCGGTATGCCGGGTAGCCAACGTCATGCGCCCCTACCTGGAGTCGATTGCGTGAACCAGGCCGCTCATCGGGACACAGGACACTCTGTCTTCCAGCGACTGCTCAACCTCGCCAGAATACGAGGGGAGGACTTCAACCTCACCCTTTCGCGATACGCAGTTGAGCGCCTTCTCTATCGCCTGAGCATCTCACAGCACTCCAGCCAATTCGTGCTCAAGGGCGCGAGCCTATTTCTCGTCTGGAGCGGGCAGAACTACCGGGCCACGAGGGATGCCGACCTACTAGGCTATGGTGATTCGGATCCGAGTTCAATGGCGGCCGTGTTCAGGCAACTGTGCGACCTCGCGCCGGAGGCAGACGACGGCATCATCTTCCGGGGAGACTCCATTATGGCGGAGCCAATACGCGAGGAACAGGAATACGATGGGGTGCGCGTGAAACTGGAGGCCCTCCTCCACACCGCGAAGATACCTGTGCAGGTCGACATCGGATTCGGAGACGCCATCACACCTTCAGCCGATGAAGTCGACTTCCCCACACTGCTGCCGGACCTGCCTGCGCCCCATCTGCGGGCATATCCGAGATACACAATGGTCGCTGAGAAGTTGGAGGCAGTGGTCCGACTCGGCATGGCAAACAGCCGCATGAAGGACTTCTACGACTTGTGGCTGGTGAGCCGCCTGTTCGATTTCGATGGCGCCACGCTCAGCCGGGCGCTCCGCAACACCCTCGACCGTCGTGCCACTGCTCTGAAAGGGGCGCTCCCCACGGCGTTGACCAGCGAGTTTCACGACGACCGCCTCAAGCGAACGCAATGGCGTGCCTTCGTGCGGCGGTCCAGGCCCGACGATGCTCCAGCCGAGTTGGAACCTGTGGTGCGAGTCATTGCAGCCTTCCTGGCGCCAATCATCAAAGCCCTTCACGGAGCATTCAGCACCACCACTGCATTGGCCACCAGGTGGTCCCTGGGACTGACTCTGCCGTTCTGCCAGCGAGGCGCGCAGGCCGCTCAGCGTCTTCATGGGAAAGATGTCCGATTGTCTGCCGGGCACGGGGATGAGCTGAAGCTATGCCGCCCCATCCATGAAGCAGTCCAGGTGTCGCAGGACGGCAGTGATTTCGCTGCGGGAACCCTTCACTGAGAGAAGCGGCTACGGTAGAATTCAGCGCGGCCCACACAGCGTGCGTGCCAGGACTGGAGGACGACTCGATGGACAAACAGGTCATCATCATCGGCGCAGGGATTGCCGGACTGTCGGCAGGGTGCTACCTGCAGATGAACGGGTACAAGACACGCATCTTCGAGATGGATACCAGGCCGGGGGGAGTCTGTACCGCCTGGAAACGCAAGGGCTATACGATAGACGGCTGCATGCACTGGCTGGTCGGCACCAATCCTTCCAGCGCGATGCACCGCGTCTGGGACGAACTTGGGTTGATGCAGCGGCATACGTTCATCAACCATGAGGAGTACCTGAGGGTGGAGGGTAAGGACGGCCGCTTCATGGCCCTGTACACCGACCCTGACCGCCTTGAACGCCACCTGAACGAACTCGCTCCAGAGGACGGTCCGGTCATCGAAGACTTCGTCAAGGCGTTGCGCAGACTGCGTAGCTTCGACTTGCCGGTAGGCAAGCCCCGGGAGTTGCAGGGGCCATTGGACAACCTCCGGATGGTACTGAGCGTCATGCCGTACCTGGGCGTGCTGCGGAAGTGGCAGAAGGCGCGACTGAAGGACTTCGTCGCGCGACTCAAGAACCCATTCTTGCGTGAGGCGTTCACCACCATTGTGGGAGACATGCACGAGTTCCCGATGATGGCGCTGCTGATGCCGATGGCGTGGGTGCGCGCCGGGAATGCGGGCTACCCGCTGGGCGGTTCGTTCGAACTCGCCAGGACCATAGAGCAACGGTACCTCGCTCTCGGCGGCATGGTCGACTACAACGCGCGGGTAGCGAAGGTGCTGGTAGAGAACGACCGGGCGGTCGGGGTCCGGCTGGCCGATGGCAGCGAGCACCGGGGAGACACCGTCATCTCCGCCGCGGACGGCCACACTACCATCTTCGAGATGCTGGACGGCAAGTACCTGAACGACACCATACGCGGCTATTATGACAACATGCCGCTGTTTCCTCCCCTGTTGCACGTCGCCTACGGCGTGGCCCGCACGTTCGGTGAAATGCCTGCATCGGTCTCAGGATTCTATCTGCCGCTGGATGAGCCACTCAGCCTTGGCGGCAAGGAGTACAGGACGCTCAACCTGCACATGTACAACTTCGATCCGAGCCTCGCGCCTGAAGGCAAGACGGTGGTCAAGTTCATCATCCAGGCGGATTACGACTACTGGGAGGCGTTGTCGCATGACCGCGCGCGGTACGACGCCGAGAAAGAGCGCGTGGCCGACACACTGCTGCAAGTGCTGGAGAAACGGTTCCCGGGCATCACGCCGCTGGTTGAGATGCGCGACGTGGCCACGCCGATGACATGGGTTCGGTATACCGGCAACTGGCGCGCCAGCTTCGAGGGGTGGATGATAGACATCGACTCCTTCGGCATGCAGATGAGCAAGACCCTACCCGGCCTGAGTAACTTCTACATGGTAGGCCAGTGGGTGGAGCCCGGTGGCGGCCTGCCTCCTGCGGCCACCTCCGGCCGCGGCATCGCCCAGATACTGTGCAAGAGGGATGGGAAGAAGTTCGTGTCGATGACGGCATAGGCCATCTTACCTGCCGAAATCACAACGCACCGTCACACCCCCCCGCGCCTTCAAGGGAAGCGAGGCGCAGCGGCGCACTGACTTGACACTGACACCGATACTCCATAGGATTGCTATGGGTTACACGCCACGTAGTCAAGGCCACCATAGATGAAACACGAGAAGTTCTTCAGGACACACCCCGTCTTCACCAGCGCCGATCTAGCCTCCTACCTCGAATCTGCAGTGGCAACCGGGGCGAGGACGAAAGAGTCCCTGCTTGAATATCACAGAAGGTCAGGGCACCTGATTCAGATTCGACGCGGTCTGTACGCAGTAGTGCCTTCCGGCGCCGATCCCGCCAGTTTCCAGGTTGACCCGTATCTCGTGGCAGCAAGGCTGTCAGACGACTCCATACTTGCATACCACACGGCGCTTGAGTTGCATGGCCGCGCCTATTCTGTCTACCACCAGGTCACGTACTTGTCGTCCCGCCCGGTTGCCCCCCTGAAAGTAGGTTCGCAGTTGTTGCGCGGTGCAAGACCGCCGCGAGTGCTGGTGGATACAGGACAACAGAGATTTGGCCTTGTGGCACAAGACCGCGCGGGCATGCACGTCCATGTCACGGGCTTCGAGCGAACGCTCGTCGATGTACTTGACCGCCCCGACTTGACCGGAAGCTGGGAAGAGATATGGCGCTCTCTGGAGTTGGTCGAGTTCTTCAACTTCGACACCGTCGTCGAGTACGTAGAGCTACTCAACAATGCCACCACTGCGGCGAAGGTTGGCTTCTTCCTCGAACAGCATCGCGAGACCCTCAGCGTCGATGAGCGATATCTCTCCAGGCTCGCCAGACTCAGCCCACGACAGCCTCGCTATCTCGACCGCGGAAAGCGCGAACCGGGACGACTGATTGCACGCTGGAACCTGGTGGTGCCTCCGGAAGTACTTGCGCGCTCCTGGGGTGAGGTACTGTGACACTCTCTGTGGAAACCCTTGCGGCCGAGGCGCACCACACGGGCTTCGAACCAATGCTGCTGGAGAAGGTCGCACACCTCCTAAGTCTGCTTAACGCGCTTCGAGAGCAACCGACTCTGCGGAACAAGCTTGTGCTCAAGGGAGGAACCGCCCTCAACCTCTTCGTTTTCGAAGTTCCGAGGCTCTCGGTTGACATCGATCTGAATTACGTCGGCGACGAAGGCAGAGACGACATGCTCGCCGACCGACCACCGCGCGACTGCGGCTCAGCTGTTACGCGTGGCGCAGCCGAAACCCGCAAATCACTGCTCGGGCCAGCCTGGGATTTCTCGAGTGACAGCCGCCTGCGACTCGCTACACCCCGCCTAGGTGCCCCCACGGTAAGGTAACGAGTCGGGCAGCAATTCATGCCCAAGAACCCGCAACACTTGACCGTCGAGACAGAAAGGATCCAATAGAGTCTCCGGACCGTGCGCCCACCGCCTCAGATGATTACAGCTAATCGACGCGACAGTTTGGAATCCTCACCCAAGGTTTGGCGCTCTAGGAGCCACCAAACAACCCCAGCAATCGGCGTTTCCGCACCGCAGGAGTCGCGACCAAACCGGACATCGAACGAACATCAGACACTACGGTGGCAACGACAGCGTCGACGTCTCCCAGGGCATCCAGTCTCGTCGTAGCCAACAGCATGTTCAGTCTCTTGACTACTTCGCGGATTCCGTCGTCATTGAGTGCTTGTCTACCGGCACAAGCATGCGCAACGAGGCTATTCACCAATTGTCTATTCCCAGAGAGGAGATTCTCTATCATATCCCGCATAAGTTCCTGGTTCTGCGCACCAACAACTGTTGGTTCATAGTCAGGTCCATTCTCCCCGTCAGCGTAGCTCAATTCGGCCCACCACCACAATCGACCAAGAGCGTTCAAGTACCACGGCCCCAGATAACGAGTGACTCTAACCATTCCCAACTGAGGACTGAACCACCGCCAATGTACATATGGGGCGCATTTCATGACACACAGGTAATGCCAGAACTCCCGTCTCACCGCCTCCGCGCGGTTGATTCGGATCGCTCTGTGCAGATGCACCGCCATAGGGCCATCGCTAGACGGAGCAACGCGCGATTCTGTGACTGCAAGATCGTTGAGCGGCTCGACAATCTGTTGTATGTCGATTACGGTCGAGCAAGAAAGCTGGCCCAGACTCTGGCCCCGTACGGTTGTGTGTGGTCCGTCCTTGAGAAACTGCTCGTCCACAATGAACGCACCATTCTCCAGGATAGGAATACTCACCTATTCACCCCCGTTCGGCGAGGATTCACCGATCGCTTCTACCAGGTTCGCTTGCCGACGGGCGAGGGCAATTGAGTGCTGCAAAGCGGCGCGCATACGTGGGCGCGAATCGCTCTCGCCACCGTCCTCCAGCAGCATCTGACGTATCTGTTCCGCAGTCCCCAAACCGGATTGCTTGCCCACCGATTCGAAGACTCGATTCCACATGGGCTTCTCCCCATTGGTCTCCACTTGGTCTTCGTCTGCTGTTGCTGACTGGAGCGCGAACTCGACTAGCTGCATCCATATGTCGGGCGCCATGAGACCAAAGATTGCGTCACGCAGCACCGTTCGTGCGGTCCTGCCACGATCAGCGTTGTCCACAATCGGCTTCAGCACCCCGTACTTGTTGTTTATGTATATCTTGGGACTAGACCCGTCGTCGCTCACAACTCGATACAGCGCCTCTGTGTAGTTGCCAACGAATTCCTCCCATTTGATGTCGACTCCACCACCAGGTCCCACGTCAGCGGCGTCCAGACGCAGCAACAGAGGACTCCCGGTAGCAACTACCGCTCCGGCACTATAAGCATAGCCAGACTGAGGACTCGACCGCCGCTGCTTGAGAGCTATGGCAGGGGCGAGCTCGACTTCGCCGTGCACATTTGTACGTTCAATTTCTACCTTTGACTCGACAGCGTCGGATGCCCATGCAATTCCTGACGCCGATCGCCAGCGGGTGGGTTCGCAAAGACACAAGATGACAGCCATAACATCGGCGGCGCTTCCCCGAGGAACACAACGTTTGAGCACTTCCTCCATGCCCTCGACGCTGACGCGCCATCTAACAACAATCGTGTCCCATGCGAAGGGCAATGTAGACAAGTCAATAGTACGTTCAACAACACTGGTCGAAGCGTTGCTGCATTCCATCGTCCTTGAGTCGCCTGATTCGGATCCAACCTCCACCGCGGCAGAAAACGTCACGACGTTCTGCGCGCATTCGTAAGGCCACGAGGTGCTGGACTCGGCGGCCTCATGCAGCCATTTCATTCCGATACCTCCTCGGCGCCAGATTCCACTTTGACTCTGAGCTTATGCTTGGCGATATTGGCGACGGATGCCAACAGCGGCTCGGTCCTGCCGCGGATGGCCACTATCTGACTGACATCGCTGACCGTGCCTTCAAACGAACACTCCAGAGCATAATCTTGAGACAGCTTCTGCCAGACACCCGAGTCACTGCGCGCTTCAGTGAACCGTACTCTCGCGTGTTCGATCAGTCTTTCGCTTCGGCCTTCACCCGGAAACCCATACTGGCAAAGCACTCGCCAACCTGTTGGACGTGGTCGCCGCGTGAATCTGTCAGCAGCAGGGATGGATACCATGACTTCAAATCCAAATGCCTGGCCCTCCCCTCCTTCATGAGTTAGTCTGCCAGGGGGATGAACCACCTGAACGCTGACCTCCCGCGCTGTGCGAGAGACCTCGCCACTGCCCAACGGGAACATTCGTGAAAGGATAGGCGCGGCACTGCCGACAGGCCGCTCAGATTGCATGGTGGTATCCGACACGAGGCGCTTGATCTCTTCCCTTACGCGGTGAATCGCGGCTCGCCCCCCCCACCAGCGCCGGAGCATGTCCGAGTTCTCGGTCCAACTATCGTGAGTCACGGGCTCAGCCCACGCCAAGAGCTTCTCAAGACGGTGTTGGGCGCCCGCATTTGACCGCAGGGCCTGACCACCCAGTACGACCGCGGCGAAGTCCTTGCCCGAAAGACCGCGGCGGGGTACCGCCCAATACCCTACCACCATACCCGCACCCCGCACTAGCGCGGCGCGATTGCGCATTCCAGCAGGCATGTCTCCGTTCTCAGGAACCTCTATTCCCACTTGAAGAATGCCAGATGCGCGATCTTCCGTTCCCGGTCCTCGCGGCACCTCAACTTCAAATTGGCGCACCAACGTCTCTCGTGGAGCGCCGGACCTCAACGACCGGAAGGCGCGCAAGTGGCATCCCAAGTCCGGTCGTGCCGCGGGACTTGCCTCCACGGAACCGACTCTTGACGCCCCGTCCGCCAGCACGCGAAGTCGTCCGTCCTCAATCGCTGGCCAGAAATAGGTCTCAGCTGCTCTCACGATGCCCGCAGTGGTGTCAACCTCCGTTTCCTCATCATCCGCCACGTCGGGGTCGTCGAAGTCAACGACCACTATGGTGGTCCCCGTCGAGTTAGCCGATCGCAGTTCAACCCCCAGCAGTCCGGCGACTCGATCGGCCTCGTTGTCGTACAGTGATCGAGTGACCTCCCCGCTCCAATTGCCAAAGTACGCCTCACCGCGGAATAGGCCGTCTGGGGTGCTGTGAGACCTAAGCCGTAGCTGACCAAATGCCCTACGATCGTGCATGACGTTGTCTTCCGGAACCACGTAAGGCGTAACGAGTCGCGAGTAGAACATCACAAGCTTCAATCGAGAGTGCTTCCACAGGACGGTCTTTCCGAACCCGTACGTACCACCCAGTGTCCCCCTCCCCTTCTGGCTATCGCCGATATTCCGACAGAGACCAATGAAACAACATGGTTCATCGCCGTCTGCCAGCTGGCTTTCGCGCTCGTGCTCAGGGCCGATCAGCCCTCGAGTGCCGAAGTCTTCAATAACCAGCAACTTGAGAGGCTGATCATCACACATAAATCCCTGCGAATCTCGAACCAACGAATTACCATAGGTCTGGACTTCATAGTCTCGTACGGCTTTCGTGTGAGCCGTGATTTGCGAAAAACCGAGGCCATCGAGGAACGAGGCCTTGTCAGATCCATCAAGATAGGATAGACGAAATCGGACCGTGACCAACCCCTGCCCCGTCCCATTATCCAGCGCGTTCTGCAGAACTTCTCTCACCAGAATCTCTCGCTCCGTCAATCGCCCGTGAGACTGGACAGTGTGCTCAACCGGGTCACTTACATTGCGGCTATCTAGATCCCCTAGTAAGAAATGCCACACCTCAGTGTCCTCCTCCTTTCGAGCGCTTGGCTCCCTTATCGAACCTGAATGCCCTCGTGCCTGATCCGCTCCCAAAACGTGCCTCCGCTGCCCTCACCGCACGTCGAATCTCGCGAAACATTCTGTGGCACTGCTCAGGGCTGTACTCATAGGTCGCCGTGTTTGAGCACTGCGACAAGAGTCGTAACGCTTCGAGGACCCTGTTTGTCCGACTCTCTGCAACGCGTGCGAAACGCTCCACCTTGGTCTCAGTCATCGGCTGCCTCCGTGTGCACCAATATTATGCTGCACTGCACGCATGTATTTGTCAAGAACTTCTCAAATATTTGTCGCATATTGTGACATGAGTTTGGCCGATGCCCATGACATCGGTTGACCTACAGGAACTCAGAGGCCATAATTCGCACGGCAACTCTTTCAAACGCGCGTGTACTCTCGCACCCATTTGTCCTAGTAACACCACTATGACCTACAACCGAGTGTCTTTGAGCGATGCCGTGCGCTTGTTGATGTCGTGCACCCGGACTGCGAGCGGCCCTCCTTCCGAGGAAGCGTTGGCGGCCAGCACTCACTGGATCGACGGGTGCAATTCTGTCCCGTACGTTACGGAAGAAATGACTAGCGCCTGGAACGCACTTCTCGGTCGCTACCTTGTCCTGCAGGCAGACCCTCTTCAAAGGCTGGATACTGGTGGGCGCGTCGACCGTGATATGCGAAAGCGCATCACCCGAAGTCATCCTTTTCCCCATCACGCACGTACGAGTTTCACATTCGTCGACCTATTCGCCGGCATCGGAGGATTCAGGTTGTCACTTCAGGCTCTCGGCGGGCGCTGTGTTTTCGCGTCAGAACTTGACGCAGAGGCGAAGCGTACCTATTGGACAAACTTTGGTGTCGTCCCTTTCGGAGACATTCGCCAGTTTACGGGCCCCTCTGTTAGCGACGAAGAACTCTCGCGAACAATCCCAGATCATGACGTCTTGGCTGCTGGGTTTCCCTGTCAACCCTTCAGTATCGCCGGAATCGCCGCGCGCAACCATTATGGAATCAAGACCGGCATGGACTGCGAGACTCAGGGCAATCTATTCGCAGACCTGGCGCGCATTATTAGCTTGAAACGTCCTGCTCTTGTCTTGCTGGAAAACGTCCGGCAGCTTCTTAGCAACGGCAAAGGCACGACATTTCGGATCGTGCGAGAGACACTGGAGACCACCCTGGGATACGAGTTCCACTACGATGTGTTGGATTCCTCGTCGTTGGTCCCACAGCGGCGCAAGCGCTGCTATATTGTCTGCTTTCGTGACAAGTCGAACAAATTCACCTTTCCAGAACTCCTGGGACCCCCTCATCCGCTGAGGGAAGCACTAGACCCAGTCGATGGAGAGACTGACCTCACAATATCTGATACGCTGTGGCTTAGTCACATCGCCCGTAGCCAGCGCAATCGACTGCGGGGCACCGGGTTCACCGTGAAGCTCGCGAATCTTGACTTGCCAGCTCCCACACTCGTCGCACGGTACGGCAAAGACGGCAAGGAGTGTCTCATCCCCCAGGATGGGTGCAACCCCAGAATGCTCTCCCCAAGAGAGTGTGCCAGACTACAGGGTTTTCCCGATCAATTCGTGCTGCCTGGGCACAAGTCATCGGCCTACACACAATTTGGCAACGCAGTACCGGTCCCCGTCGTGCAGGCCATTGCAGCACGCGCACTCCGCAAAATGGCCCCGAGACACAGGCAGGTATGACGAAATCAAACCCTTTCGGGCCCCCAGACGTGGACGGCCACATAGCGCCCAAGTCTGCAGCCCACATCCAACGCAAGTTGCTCAAGTGGGGACGGGCAAACACGTTCAGCTATCCATGGCGCGAGACGAAGAACCCATGGCATGCGCTCACCGCCGAGGTGATGCTTCAGCGCACTCGCGCGGCTCAAGTTCTACCGATCTACCTAGATCTCACTACCCGGTACGGCAACCCTGAAGGCTGGCTCGCAGATCCTCACCCCTTAGCCTTCACTGGATTGGGATTGCCAATTCGTCACGAACAATATCGTGCCCTTAACCAGAAGCTCGCGGGCCAGCGGTTCCCTGTAACGCGAGATGCGCTTCTTTCCCTACCAGGTGTGGGTGACTACATTGCGAGCGCGATGCTATCCTTCCATCTTGGCCAACGCGCTCCCATCGTAGACGCTAACACGGTGCGGCTATACGGCAGGTTGTTCGGATTCCAGACACATGCGGAGACCAGGCGCAAGACGTGGTTCCGAAGACTTGCGGAACAGCTTACTCCCATCACGGCCCATCGAGCCTACAACTACGCGCTGCTAGACCTCTCGCGAACAATCTGCACGCGGCACCCTCTCTGCGCGAGATGTCCCTTGCGGAGTCGCTGCGTCTCCGCGCAAGCAGGAATGTATCCACGACCGCACAATGAGCTCATTCCCGAGCGCGTGTTGCAGATGTGAGCTGTTTCCATCTACAATCACTCCTTCACGGCTCGGCCTGCCGACAGGAGTTCGCGAGTTGTGGGTTCGCGAGTTGTTGGCAGGCTCGCAAAGACGTCACAACAACCACAGGGAAGCTGCGCAGCAACCAGCCAGAATACTCACACGATGTACGCTCGCTCAGCGGGCTGCAAATAGAGACCAGGAGGTCAGGTAGTACTACATGTCCCAACCTAGCGGCCACAAGAAACGCACCTCTCAACGCGTGGACAGGATTGCAGGCATCGGCTTCGCCCGGTTCCTCAAGCTGCTCCACAGCATGTCCAAGGAGGGTCTCATCTCGCTCAGCGTAGGCGAGCCGGACTTCGGTACGGCAACCTGCGTCTGCGAGGCAGCAGCACAGGCCGCATCTGAGGGCTGGACCAAGTACACCCCCACCTCCGGCTTCCCGGAGCTGCGGAAGGCAATCGCCGCCAACCTCAAGAAGCGCCATGGCCTCGACTACGACCCCGAGACCGAGATACTCGTCACCGTGGGCGTTTCACAGGCCATGGACCTCGGCTTCCGCGCCCTGCTGGACCCCGGCGATGAGGTCATCACGCCCGACCCCCACTACATCTGCTATCCACCCAACATCACCCTCTCCGAGGGTGTCGCCGTGCGCGTGCCCACCAGCCCGTCAGACAACTACGCGCTTGACCCGGACGAGATGGAGAAGAAGATAGGCCCCAGGACAAAGGTGCTCCTCTTCGGCAACCCGGCCAACCCCACCGGCGCCCTCATGGAGAAGAAGACTCTCGAGGGCGTGGCGAAGATTGCAGCGAAGCACGACCTCGTGGTCATCGCCGACGAGATATACAGCACGTTTGTCTACGGCGCCAAGTTCACCAGCTTCCCCACGCTGCCCGGCATGAAGGAGCGGACCCTGCTCCTGGACGGCTTCTCGAAGCGATATGGCATGCCCGGGTGGCGCCTGGGCTACGCAGCCGGTCCCGCCGACATCATCAACGCGATGCTGGACATGGCCCAGCACACCATGCTGTGTCCGCCCAACTCCACCCAGTGGGCCGCATTGGCAGCACTGAACATGGATGATGACGCGGACTTTGAGAAGATACGGCAGCACTACGACAAGCGCCGAATCCTGCTCTACACCGAGTTGAACCGCATGGGGCTCAAGACCGCTGAGCCCAAGGGCGCCTTCTACATCTTCCCGGACGTCTCCGTCACGGGACTGTCCTCCGAGGCCTTCTGTGAGAAGCTCCTGCTGGAGGAGAAGGTGATGGTCCTACCGGGCGACTCCTTCGGAGAGCAGGGCAAGAACCATATCCGCATCTGCTACGCCACTCCCTACGAGGGCATCAAGGAAGCCCTGCAGCGGATAGAGCGATTCACCAACAAGTACCGCAAGTGAGCCGGCGCCCCGCCGGAGTTGGCGGGTTGCGAGTTGGCGAGTTGCGGGTTACGGGCCGCCGGATATCCGGCGGCCCGTTGTGTTTCGATGCCATTGTCGATTCATAACACATATGTTATATTCCCCCTGTGGCCTGGCGGGTGCTGTACTACGAAGATGCGACAGGACACGAATCCGTAGCGAACGAGTTGGCGGCGTTCCCGAAGAAGGCGCAGGCAAAGATACTGCGCTTCATCGACCTGCTCGAGGAAGAGGGACCAATCAGACTGGGAGGGGAGTACACGAGCCACATCGAGGGCGACATCTGGGAACTCCGCATCGATTTCGGCTCAGACCGTTTCAGGGTGCTCTACTTCACGGTGGTTGACCGCACAGTGCTTCTTTTGCGAGCGTTTCACAAGAAGACGAAGCGGACTCCGCCACCGGAGATCGCTACTGCGGTGAGACGCCGCACGGACTGTCTGGAACGACGGCCGTGGAATCAACTTCAGGCATGACGGGCAGGAATAGGAGGATTGTCCACGATGAAGACACATGAGGAAGTGAAGCGCAGTCTGCTCACAGACCCCGAAGTACGTGCGGAGTACGAACGGCTGGACGGCGAATCGAGCCTCCGCCGCGCCATCATCCAGCTGCGCAACGCCTCCGGACTGACGCAATACGCTGTTGCTGAGAGACTCGGAACATACCAGTCGGCACTGTCCAGACTGGAATCAGGGAAAACCAATGTGACCATCGAGTACCTCGCCCGGCTGGCGGATGCGATGGATTCCGACCTCTCCGTGTGCTTCATTCCTCGGACCGGCGAGAGCGGTGGCAAGCGGATCGAAGCACGGGTATCGGTGACGAAGGACTAGACAGAGCGCCTCGAGTTGACCGGCCGGACTGACACATTCCAGACTGTCCGATAATCGAGACTACGGGCGGGACATGTCCCGCCCCTACGGATACGAGAGACGGCCGCCGCATTGAAGACGGCCGGACTGACCCAGTAGAGACCGCGCTCCCACCCATCGGGTTGAAGACGTGCACAAACCTTCGCCGGTTCACAGGCTACGGGCGGGACATGTCCCGCCCCTACGGATACGAGAGACGGCCGCCGCATTGAAGACGGCCGGACTGACCCAGTAGAGACCGCGCTCCCGCCCATCGGGTTGAAGACGTGCACAAACCTTCGCCGGTTCACAGGCTACGGGCGGGACATGTCCCGCCCCTACGCATACGGGAGACGGTTACCCCGCACAAAACAGCCGGCAAGGCGCGCCACACCCTCCGAGTGTAGGGGCACGCTGCTGCGTGCCTGCCGACGCCGGCAAAGACAACTCACCGCGATGACACCGTGCCTCAACGGTGCTCGCGGTCGTAGTCCGTCGGCATGTCATCGTCCCAACTCTCTGCGGCGGGCACGCAGCAGCGTGCCCCTACGAAAATCCGCGCCGCGACGGATCATTCACCAACGGCCATGACAACGGTTGCAGACAAGAGAGGGGCCGCCGGATGACCGGCGGCCCCTCTTGATACAACAGTAATACAGGCAGTCAGCTACCCGACCGACATGCCGCATGTGACCAGTTGGTGATACCGCTTCCACTCACCCTGGATGAAATCCTCAATGCTGGCCAGCGCCTCTTCGTCGCGCTTCGGCCGGAACAGATGTCCAAACCGGCCCTGCGGCTCGAGGTATTCCGCAATGGGCTTGCGCTGCACCTTGCCATCGAGAATCTGCTTCGAGCGCAGATTGAACTCAACCTTTCCGTTCTCCGACTCGAACAGCGCCCAGGCACCGGTCTCTACCGCGAGCCGACCCATCTCGACGGTCTTCTCCATCGGAAAGCGCCACGCCGGCGCACACGGGATGTGGAACTCAAGGTACTTCGGTCCCTTGATGGACGCCGCTTTCTGCACCTTCCGGTAGAGATCCTCTATGTATGACGCCGACGCCGTCGCCACGTACGGCAACCGGTGCGCCATCATGATGGCAGGCATATCCTTGCGCTGCTCCACTTTGCCCTTCCATGTGGTGGTGGTCCATGCGCCGAACGGCGTGGCTCCGCTCCGCTGTACGCCGGTGTTGGAGTACGCCTCGTTGTTGTAGCACACGAAGATGAAGTTCGTGCCACGCTCCATCGCGCCGGACATCGACTGCAACCCGATGTCGTAGGTTCCGCCATCTCCTGCCCATACCACCACGTTCACGTCGTCCTCGCCAAGCCGGTTCAGAGCCGCCACCACGCCCGAGGCCGCCGCCCCTCCCGCCGCGAACGCCATAGTGAGCACCGGCACACCGAAAGGACTCTTGGGGTAGCTGGTGGCGATGGAGGCTGTACACGATGCGGGACTCACCAGCACCGTCTTCGGTCCCAGCGCCTTGAGCGTCATGCGCAGCGACAGCAGGTCAACACAGCCCGGGCAGGAGCCCGCGCCGGAATACATCAACTCTTCCCTGGGCATGTCTTTGATAGCCATCTAGTTGCCTCCTGTGGTCTTGAGGTCCCACCAACCCACCACATCGGGTTTCATCTCACCGTTGACGACCTGTAGCGCCATCCCTTCGATGTCCTCGTACGTCACATCACGTCCGCCAACGCCGGCGAGGTAGCCGTACACCTTGCAGCCATCGACGCCCAGCACGGCCGACCGTGTCTCATGGTATACGATGCCGCCCGAGCCGACAGAGATGTTGCGGTCGAGCACGATGAGGCTCCGACCCTTCCCCAGGCGCCGCAGCTCTTCATCCGGGAACGGCCGGATGACACGCACGCGCGCGAGACCGACCTTATAGCCCTTCTCCCGGAGGTTGTCCACCGCTACTTTCGCCTCAGAACCGATGGCTGCCGTAGCCAGCAGCACGTAGGGCGCATCATCGGTACGGTACTCCTCGATGAGACCGCCGTGATACCTGCCGAACTTCTGCTCGAACTCCCGCGCTATCTCGGGGATGAGCTGCTTGGCCCGCTCCATCCCTTGTTGCATGGTGTAGCGCTTCTCCATGTGGTACTCATCGGACAGCACGTTGCCGAACGTCACCGGGTTGCGCCAGTCCAGCTTCCAGTAAGGCTTGAACGGCGGCAGAAACGCATCCACATCCTCCTGCGAAAGGATTTCCGCGGGCATCATCGTGTGAGAGATGGTGAAAGCGCTGTAGTTAATCATCACAGGCAACTGGACGTCCCTGTGCTCCGCGAGCTTGAAGGACTGGATGACCGTGTCGAATATCTCCTGGGCGGTTGAGCAGTAGATCTGTAACCAGCCCGTGTCCCGCTGCGACATAGAGTCGGTCTCATCCACCCAGATACTCCATCCGGGGCCAAGCGCGCGGTTCACGTTTATCATCACGATTGGGAGCCGCGACAGGCTGGCCCAGTGCAACATCTCGTGCATGTAGGCAAGGCCCTGCGAGGAAGTGGCAGTGAACGTACGCACGCCCATCGAGGCGGCCGCACACGTTGCCGCCATCACCGAGTGCTCACTCTCAACGCGAAGGTACTCGGCCGAAAGCTCTCCGGCTTCCACCATCCTGGCCAGTTCCTCGACGATAACCGTCTGCGGGGTGATGGGATAGGCCGCGATGACCTCGGGCCGGCACAGCTGTACCGCTTTCGCCGCAATCTTGTTGCCGACGTCGAACATCTGTGTCATGGCTAGTCCTCCCGCTCCATGGCGATGGCCTTCTTCGGGCACTCATTGGCGCAGACGCCGCAGCCCTTGCAGTAGTCATAGTCGATGCTGACGGAATCATCCTCCGCCCGCTTGACGGCGTTCTCAGGGCAGTATGCCCAGCAGCGCAGGCACTTGATACAGTTCTTCTGGTCTATGACCGGCTTGAAATCACGCCATCCGCCGGTCTTGCCCGCCGCCCCGATGCAGGGATACGACAGCGTGGTATCGGCTTCGTAGCGCTCCATCAGCGGTTCACCTCCGTTCTCTCATAGGCCTCTTTGGCCGCTGCGGCATTCGCCTCGCCTGCGGCGCCCTTCCACTGCTCTCGTATGACCGCCTGGATGGACTCCAGAGACACCTGGTCGGTCATCCTGGCGATGGCTCCGAGCATAGGTGTGTTGAGTGCAGGGATGCCGCTCACCAGCAAGTTGCGTGCGATGGAGATGCCCGCAGCATCGACCACCGCGACCCTGAACCTGTCCGAGAATTCGAACTCGTCAGGCCTCTTGCGACTGTTGATGATGATGGTCCCCTCTTCCTTCACTCCCATCGTCACATCGGTGGACTCCAGAGTCTGCCGGTCGAGGACCACCACGATGTCCGGGTGGTATACGCGGCTCCGTAGCCGGACCTCTTCCTCGGCGATGCGAACGAACGACGCCACCGGCGCGCCGCGTCTCTCCCCTCCAAAGTGCGGGAAAGCCTGCACTCCCTTCTTGCCGTCACGGAGCGCGGCGGCCGCCAGCAGGTTCGCTGCCGTGACTGCCCCCTGGCCTCCGCGACCGTGGAAACGGACTTCAAGCATGTCAGTCGCCCTCCTTCACAATCGATACGCTGCAGCGCCGTCGCCGGTCTGCCACCACCGGGCCATCAGGGTCATCGGCGCATTCGCGAACTATGCCTTCGCCATGTCGAGGAGGATGCCATAGAAGTAGCTCCCCTCGCGCTCAGCCTTCAGTGTCTTGAACCGGTGTTTCACTCCCGCCGGGACGTAGACAACCAGCGGGGACTCCACCACATACGTCTCATCATCGAGAGTTATCTCGAACACCATGTCGCCGCGGTTCGGCGAGAGCGCCATGTACACCTCCGCGGAGCGGTGCGCGTGCTCCTCGCCAAGGTACATGCCGACGCTCTTGCTGACGTCCACCGCCGCCACTCCAAGGTCCAGCTCTGCACCCATGTTCGGCATCACCCAGTACGGGACGGGTGCGAAGTGACTCGGCATACAGACAAACTGTGGCAACTCACTGACGATGAGGTTCCTGTGACTTTCCGTCATCGCCCCCCTCCTTGCAGGCTGCGCGGGGCAGAACTACGAGTAATCGTAGAACCCCTTGCCCGCCTTGCGTCCGAGCTGCCCGGCCTTCACCATCTTCTCCAGCAGGATAGGCGCCGCGAATTTCGGGTCCTTGAACGATGCGTACATGCCGTTGGAGATATTGAGGAGGACGTCCAGCCCGATGAGATCGGACAGCGTCAGCGGCCCCATCGGGTAGTTGAAGGACAACACGCAACAGCTGTCGATGTCCTCTTTCTTCGCGAAGCCGCTCTCGAGCAGCCGCATGGCATCGAGCAGATACGGAATGAGAAGCCGTGTACTGAGGAAGCCGGGCGCGTCCTTCGCAACCCAGGTGTCCTTGCCCAGCGACACGGAGAACTGCCGCGCCGCCTCAAGCGTCTTGAACGAAGTCATGATGGTGCACACCAGCTCTACGCCCTTCATCAGGGGCACCGGGTTGAAGAAGTGGATGCCGACGACGCTCTCCGGACGCTTCGTCACCATCGCCAGGTCGAGGATGGAAAGGGATGAGCTGTTGCTCCCGAGGACCACGCCTTCGCGACACACCTCGTCGAGCCGTTCAAACACCTGCTTCTTGGCATCAAGGTCCTCGAAGATGGCCTCAATGATTATGTCAGCTTTCTCCATATCGCGGAGGTCGGTGCTTGTCTTCACGCGTGAGAGTAACTCCCCCCTCGCCACGTCCTCCATCTTGCCCTTATCCACAAGACGCGCGAGTTCCCGCTCAAGTCGCTCAACCGAGCGGCACACCAGGTCACCGGATATGTCGTTCAGAATGACATCGTAGCCAACGCCGGCGGCCACCTGCGCGATCCCACGCCCCATGGTCCCCGAACCAATGATGCCAACGGTACCCTTGTCCATCCGGTCCTCCTGTCGGCGCTCTCGCAACGCCTCGTCTCAAGGCGCCACGCGCCCGTGCGATTCTACCACCCCCGCAGTGCGATTTCCATCAAAGCCGCCGCGGACAGTGCGCCGCTGGGGGGTGGACTGCAAAGAAGCCTGCTATTCTGGCACGTGCGAGGCGGCATCGGCCAACAGTCCGATGCACACCCCCTCCACAGACCGCGCATCAAGCCCGCACTCCGCCAGCAGCCTGTCCCGCGGCCCATGGGGCACGAATCTGTCCTGCACTCCGAGTCGTGCCATGCGGACATGGTGAAGACCGGCATCCTGCAGCGCCGCAGCGACCGCAGCCCCGAACCCACCGCTGAGCACGTGTTCCTCGACCGTCACCACCGCACCATACTTCGTCGCCTCAGCGCACAATGAGACTGCATCGACCGGGTGCGCCACTACCGCGTCCATCACGCCGACCTCGATGCCACGTTCAGCCAGGCCGTCCGCAGCTTCAAGCGCCGGCGACACCATCGAGCCGACGGCAACAATCAGGAGGTCTCGTCCTTCTCGAAGCAGTTCAGCCGACGAGCAGGACCGAGGGGCTCCGCTCTTCGAATGGATGGCCTCCGGAACGCGTGCGCGAGGATACCTCACGGCGACCGGTCCGGCGCAGGTGAACGCATAACGCAGCATCATGGAGAGGCACTCACCATCCCGCGGCGCCAGTACCGTCATGTTTGGCGTCAGCCCCAGGTACGCGAGATCGAACAGCCCCTGGTGGGTCTTTCCATCCTCTCCCACGATGCCCGCGCGGTCCACGGCAAACACCACGGGCAATCCGGGAAGACAGACATCGTGCACTATCTGGTCGAATGCCCTCTGCAGAAACGTCGAGTAGATGGCCACCACCGGTCGCATTCCACCGGCGGCCAGCCCCCCGGCAAGCGTCACTGCGTGCTGCTCTGAGATGCCGACATCAATGACACGGCCAGGGAAATCAGCGGCCACGGCCGCGAGTCCGGTTCCCTCCAGCATGGCCGCCGTCACCACCACAACACGGTCGTCTTCCACGAGCAGCTGCCGCATGGTATTCGCGAAAACGGCGCTGTACGTTTCGCAGTTTGCGTCGCTTTCGACGCAGGGCGCGACACCGTGATAGCGAACCGGATCAGCCTCGGCGGGCGCGTACCCCCTTCCCTTCTGGGTGATGGCATGCACCACCACCGGCCTGGCCAGGGTCCGGGCACGCTGCAAGGCGCCCTCCACCGAGAGCACATCGTGCCCGTCCAGGGGACCAAGATACGTGATGCCGAGTTCCTCAAACAGCATGACCGGAGTGACCATGGATTTCACTCCGAACTTCAGCGTGCGAAGAAGCCACCGCAGGCGCCGCCCCAGCGGGAGGTTGAACAGCGCCCTGTCGGTTCCCCGCTTGAAACGCGCGTAGCGCGGGCCGGTACGCAGCATGTGGAGTCGCCGTGCAAACGCTCCTGCCGTGGGTGAGATGGACATGCCGTTGTCGTTGAGCAGGATTATGAGACGAGTGCCCGCCTGGCCGGCGTGGTTGAGCGCCTCATACGACATGCCTGCGGTGAGAGAGCCGTCACCTACCACCGCCACCACGTCGTGGGACTGACCGGCGCGGTCGCGCGCCAGCGCCAGGCCAAGGGCGGCAGATACCGCGTTCCCCGCGTGGCCGCCGACAAATGCATCGTGCGTGCTCTCGCCGGGATCGGGAAAACCGGCGATGCCGCCATATTGCCGCAACGTGCCGAAAGACTCAGCCCTGTCTGTAAGCAGCTTGTGCGCGTACGCCTGGTGGCCGACATCCCACACAATGCGGTCTCGCGAGCTATCAAATACACGGTGCAGAGCGACCGTCAGCTCGACGGCTCCGAGGCTGGCCGAAAGGTGTCCTCCGGTCTCAAGAACGGTCGACACCATCCGGTCGCGCAACTCCGCACAGAGCCGCGTCAGTTCGTCCCGGTTCAACTCCCGAAGTCTCTGCAAGGCTGCGTTCCTATCCAGCGCGTGGCACGCCGGCTCCCACGTCTATCATCTTCGTCCGTGTGCCGTCGCGAGCAATCCGCTGCAATCCGGTCAGCACTGCCTCAGCGTCGCGGTGCATCGCGCTGATGGTGATGCACCATGCCGGACGATAACGGCGGGCGGCGTCTCGCAGCAGTGTGCTCGCCGGTGCGCCCTCTATATGAGTCCGCATCGAAGTCTGTCTCAGCGCCAGCAG